>Ga0310121_10000581_pt1 | contig 39696 bp, 29 predicted proteins | sample CB27_Tmax_986_MG_FD_203504 | JGI IMG/M metagenome (GOLD analysis project Ga0310121, IMG submission 203504) | Marine microbial communities from Western Arctic Ocean, Canada - CB27_Tmax_986 | ecosystem: Environmental > Aquatic > Marine > Oceanic | place: Canada: Western Arctic Ocean | collected...
GCGTCAAAGCGGCGTTCTAGATACTCGTAGGCAGTGTAGACCCCAGAGCCATGAAGGAGGGGGACGATGGTCACGCCAAGAATCACCATCGCTAGAGGTAGTCCGAGATACAGTTGTATGAAACGGATTCCATCCGTCGCGCCTTGACCCGGTGTGCCTATCATGGTCACAGCAGAAAGCTGCGTTGCCATCACCGACAGGCCAACGACCCACCAGGACAAGCTTTTATTGGCAATGAAATAGCCAGAGACTGTATCGGTGTCCTTGGATTTCTTGATGCCATCCACGACTACCCAAACCAGGTAGACGATGACAATTAACCAATTGATCCAGTGCATTATGTCAGTTCTCTGTTCCGCTGGTAATACTGCTGGCTATCATCTTCCAAATCGCATTTGGAGCCACAAGAGCAGGCCTAGTGCTATGACCTGGACGATGATCACGCGGATAAGCGTGATTCGGAATCTGCTACCACCGGAGGATGTTTCCTGGGCATCGTCAACCATAGCGCGCTGGGTTCTAGAGCTTGGCAACGCCAAGCTCGAAGAGCGGAAGAGTCGGGGCAAGCACCTTGGATGACAAAGTTGAGTAGCCGAAGAAGACAAGACCTGACTCCAGGAACCTAACGCTTGGTTGCTCTATATGGAGTGATCCCTAGTGCAACGTCGTGCCCTTAATCTCCCAGGCAGGTACCGAGTGCTCGAGCAGTCTTCAGTATATCGCTATTGATAGGAACGTTTTTCGTTTCAGCGATCGCTTCTGCTAGAGGAACTGCGAGCACATCGGGAGGATCGAGTGCAACCATGCACCCGAATTGGCCTGTAGCGACGAGGTCAACCGCGGCTGCTCCAAAGCGGAGTGCTAGCAGACGGTCTTGAGCATTCGGTCCACCGCCTCTCTGAAGATGGCCGAGGACCAGGTGGCGAGTCTCTTGCCCTGTGTGTTCTGTGATTTCTTCCGCAACCAAAGCACCGATACCGCCAAGGTGTTGCTTCCCTCCGCCCTGGCGCTGGAAAAGTGGTTCCCCTCCAACTGGAAAGGCACCTTCTGCCGCCACAACGATTGCGAAATTACGGCCTTCCGCATAACGCTCCTGGATCTTGTCGCATACGCGCTCGATCTCGTACGGGATTTCCGGTATCAAAATGACGTCCGCGGTTGCTGCAACTCCAGCAGAGAGGGCGATCCAACCGGCGCTCCGGCCCATCAATTCCACTACCATCACTCGTTCATGCGCCTCAGCAGTTGAGTGGAGCTTATCTATCGCATCTGTTGCAGTTTCAACTGCGGTCAGGAACCCGAACGTTAGGTTCGTTGCAGCCAGATCATTATCGATGGTTTTCGGTACTCCAATAACGTTGAGTCCTTTTTCAAAAAGGGCTTGTGCGATCGAGAGTGAGCCGTCGCCTCCGACGGCGATCAGGGCGTCGATCTCATGTGCGGCCAAGGCATCGATCACCTCTTGGCTTCTGTCTATCAGTATTGTGGAGCCCTGTTCGTCTAAAGTCCTCCAGTTAAGGGGGTCTCCTCTATTCGTTGTCCCGATGATCGTACCACCCAAATGAGTAATGCCTCGCACGGCTGACCTATCGAGCTGCGTGATGCCATTTTCCTCGAACAGTCCGTCATATCCGTCCCTGATACCAAAGACTTCCCAACCGTGTTGCTCGGCGGATCTAACCACCGCTCGAATCACTGCATTGAGTCCGGGCGCGTCTCCGCCACCGGTATTGATCGCAATCCGGCGGATGTTGGATGTCATTTCAGGTCCTGGTGAGATACCGTGGTCTATACCGACACACTCAGTCTATTCGCGAGCGCTGTAGTGTCTAAGGTAGCTCCTGTACCAGAAAAACCGCGACCCGTCTTGTCTCGGATTATCCTCATTTGCTAGGACATCTCTAGAAAAACCACTATCCTCGATTCAAACGGATGATATGGAGGAAGGGTGAGAGTTCTAATGCTCTTGGTGGTTTCACTAGGAGGCTGTGTGTCGCAGCAAGTACCACAGGAGAGTGCGCGGTCTTCATCGACCGAGTCATCCTTGGGAGATGATGACTGGATAGCGCTCTTCAATGGACGTGATTTGACCGGTTGGGTGCCGAAGATTCATGGAAATGAACTCGGAGAGGATCCAGGAGGAACATTCCGCATCGAGGATGGACTCCTTACGGTTGGATACGAAAGTTATCAGACTTTCGATGAACGATTTGGACATCTTTTTTATGCGGATCCTTTCTCTGATTACCAACTGCTAATCGAGTACCGTTTCATCGGAGTACAACTCATAGGTGGTCCGGATTGGGCCTTCAAGAACAGCGGGGTGATGTTTCACGCCCAGAATCCTAATTCGATGCTACGTGATCAGGATTTTCCGATTTCCCTTGAGCTACAGTTGCTTGGCAGTAACGGTACCGATGCCCGCCCAACCGCCAATCTCTGCACTCCCGGAACAGAGGTCGAGATGGCTGGGATAAAGGTCCAAGCACACTGTACAAACTCGACTTCTGAAACATTTCATGGTGATGAGTGGGTGACTGTAGAACTCATAGTTCATGCGGACACTGTTGTCTCACATCTAGTGAATGGTAAAAAGGCCCTGGAATATGAGTATCTAACTGTTGGCGGGGGTTCGGTAGGCGGTTTTGCTGATGCTCTGAAGCTTGATGGACAACCACTCACTCATGGGTATATCGCACTACAGAGCGAGAGCCATCCGATCCAATTGCGCCGTGTTCTGATTAGGGGGTTAAATGGAGCACTGATCTAGTGCGCGCGAACGGTCAGCCTCGGTGGAGTCGGAGTGGCGGTTATGACATGTGTTAAAGCTATTTCAGTTGTTTTGGGCCCCTTCAGCAATCCATGTCTTAATCACCTCAAGCTCCTCCGTAGTCAGAGGCTCTCCTTCCTGTGGCATGTCCCCCACTTCAATCATCATCCAGAGGACGCTGTCCTCTGCGTTGCCTGGTTCGACAATAGGGCCAAACTCCGATCCTACCATCAATGCATCGTAGCTTGTGAGGTCAAGCTCCATTTCTTTTTTAATTGCACCATTTTCGTCGGCTCCGCCGTGGCAAATCACGCACTTTCCCTCAAGGATAGGAGCAACATCCTCAGAGAAGCTGGCGTCAGCTTCTGTATGAGAGAATTGGGTTTCACCCTGAGCCACGAGGGTGAGCGGCAGATCTATGCGCGTAAGCATTAGTCCAAGGGGTACTGCTAGCACTCCTATAACTTCAAATCGAGTCCAAATCACTGAGATCATCCTTACTCTTTATGAGGGAAGCTTCACTTTTGTCGGTCATTATTGGGGTCTATTGACCACTCACAGGAGGCTTGATAGGTCAACTTACTTGTGGCGGGCCATCGGGATGTAGCTGACAATCGGGAGGCTGTTGCCGAGACCAATCGAGCGACATGATCCGCCAACCTTCCTGAGTGTGGAGCAGGGTAACAACATCTATACCACAGTGACTGAATTCCCCACCGGTGTAAAAATCGTACGGAGTCCAGACGGTTGCGATCGGCCCGCTTACCATAACTCTCGAATCGAACATACGCTCGACCATTGTAGATCCACTCGAGACGATTCGACCTCTTAGTCCTTCAACGGTCGAAGTGGATGAGGTAACTGTGCCATCCTCCTCGATGCTATTGGACCTCATTGTCACATCTGGCATCATGACTTCAGATAACTTGTCTGCATCTCCACCAAGCGCATCGAAAACTCCCTGGACCGTCGCGAGAATCTCGGCACGCTGAAAATCGGTTGGAGCAAACGTGCTAAGATCATTGGAGGGCGCCAGGCCGACAGATGATTCATCATCGTTGTTGGCAGGCATGCATGCGCCGAGGGCAGCAAGGAGCACCAGCATAATGGGTATTCGGGAAGGCATCGCAGCAGCTGATAAGAAATATAGAGAACAGTGCCGGCGCATCTTGTGGCCTCCTAATCCAAAGTGGGTACTGGGTGAGTCTAGGTAGAGCCAGGGCAGTGCAAAAGACAAGGCCCCTAACTATAAATAGCACCGCTGACATCAGTTCCTTAGGTGGCCTGGTACTGTCAGCCCCTGTAGAATCATAATCCCTCTATACGATAAGTATTCTTCGGATTCCAAAATGAACATGAAGCTCAAGAAGTTTTCCAGCCAAATAACAGTTCTTTCTTTCCCTTTGCTAATGATCGCCTGCGGAGGAAGTGAGGTAGCGCAAGAATCCGAAGCGGGTCTGGTCACCCGCTCGCGCGGTATCCATGAGCGAGTTATTACACTCGATACTCATGACGATATCAGTGCCAGCAATTTCACGGATGATCGGAATTATACGATGGACCTGGGAAACCAAGTGAATCTTCCGAAGATGGAAGAAGGTGGACTAGATGTAGCGTTCTTCATCGCATTTGTTGGGCAAGGAGAGCTCACAGAAGAGGGCTATGCTAGAGCCCATGCTCAAGCGATCGAAAAATTTGACGCCATTCACCGATTGACCGAGGAGATTGCTCCTGATCGTATCGAGCTTGCGTTGACCTCGGATGACGTACGCCGGATTACGGCTTCGGGTAAGAAGGTCGCGATGATCGGAATAGAGAATGCTTACCAAGTTGGGACGGACCTCTCTAACATTGCCGATTTTCAAGCACGAGGGGGGCGATACATGTCTTTAGCCCATAACGGTCACAGCCAATTCTCAGACTCGAATACAGGAGAGCGAGATGGCGTGTGGCTGCACAACGGGCTAAGTGATCTAGGACGCGAGGCAATCGCCGAGATGAACCGGGTGGGTATCATCGTTGACATCTCCCATCCATCCAAAGATGCAATCATGCAGATGTTCGAGGTGACCCGTGCTCCGGTGATTGCGTCTCATTCATCTGCACGTGTGCTCAATGATGTGAGTCGTAATCTAGATAACGAGCAATTGATAGCACTCAAAGAAAATGGCGGTGTTGTCCAGACCGTTGCTTTTCGGAGTTACATCAATTCCGAGAAGAACAACGCCAACCGACAAGCAGTGCAGGCACTTGAAGCAAGTATCGCCGAGGAGATGGACTTCCAGATACTTGGTGGTCGAGGTGCGCTTCAGGGCTTAAGCGATGATGCAAGAAGTGCCTACTCTACCCGGATGGCTGAGGTTCGGAGCAGGGCTGCTTCAAGAATGGATGCAGAGGTTACCAGCATAGCACCTCCTGTGGATGTAGCAGATTTCGTAGATCACATTGATTACTTGGTAGACCTGATTGGTCTGGAGCATGTCGGGATTAGTTCGGACTTCGACGGTGGTGGTGGGGTTGAAGGATGGAATGACGCTTCCGAAACATTCAACGTGACACTTGAGTTGGTTCGCAAAGGTTACACGGAAGAGGAGATTGGAATGCTTTGGAGTGGGAATCTGCTCAGGGTCCTAGATGAGGTCCAAGCCATCGCTGCGAAGATCCAGGGGGAGGGCTGATACCCAGCTAACAGGGGCTTGAAGGGATTAGCGATTGACGCAAATCCTAGAACGGATTTCGGTAGCTACCGACGAACCGGCAGCACTTGTTCTCTACCTGCTCCAAAGGGGTAGTTACGAGTCATGAGTTCCAAGTAGAATTTACCAGACTCGAGCCGTTCACGCTCATCTGTGTCCAAGGTGAGCATGCCTTGGGCAGGTGAAACACTTGGCCCTGAGAGGCGTCGCTCAATATAGGGCCGACCCTCCTCATCGTTGGTACTGAGGACGACAGCGAAGACATCATTCGCTCTGACACCCGACACGCGAATTTTGTATGCAAGTGTTCCGGTTAGGGGGTTGTAAGTGAACTGTACCCTTGCCCTAGCACGTACAGTAGATCCCAAAGCACCCTCAGCTGTTGACCGCACGGTAAAGGTTATGGGTTTTACGGCCCTGCCACTCAATAGAGGTGGCGTGCTGACCGGTGTGCGCCTGTGGTTTGTTTCTTGTTCATATGCGTACCCCAGGGCAACCAAGCGGGCGTCATCGAGGCTGCGCCCTAATAGCTCAAGCCCGATAGGTAGCCCTCCTGTCCATCCGGCTGGAATGCTCAGTGCTGGAAGTCCTGTATTTGCGCTCAGTGAACAGTTAGAGCCCCTCTGAGGTTGGCCAATAATTGAGGGTGGCTCTCGCATAGTTGGATAGATCAGCGCGTCGATTTGATTGTCTTCAATCACTGATATGACCGCGTTCCTGAGTGGTTCTCTTTTAGCCAGGGCTGTCGCATAAGCATCCGTATCTCTGCTTTCCGGGGCGTTCCTCCTACGCATCCCAGGGGTAAGAGCCTCATGGATCAATCCCAATTCAAGCATTTCTTCGAGTGAACTTACTGGGGCATCGGGCACGGTTGCCAAATAGTCTATGAGGTCCCACTTGAATTCATGACCGATCACACCTGAACCTGAGATAAGATTCTGAAGATTTGGGATTTCAATTGTGATCGTATCAGCACCTAACTCAACCATTTTCGCGATTGCTTGGCGGACTAAGCTCGCCGCCGGTGCCTCTACACCTCCTTCACCGAAGTATGATTCAAGGATTCCGATGCGTGCGCCGGAAAGAGCGCTCGGGTTTAGAGCGCTGACGAAACTTGGGAGTTCTCTTCCCTCCAGTATTGTTGTCGCAGGGTCTGCAGGATCAGCACCAATAGTTGCGTCCAGTGCAATCGCTAAGTCCTCTATGCTTCTAGCGAGTGGCCCTCCGACATCCTGGGTATGAGATAGAGGAACAATCCCATCAATGCTTGAGAGCCCCTTGGTGGGTCGCAGCCCAACAAGGTTGTTCTGCGATGAAGGAATGCGAATCGATCCGCATGTATCACTACCCCAACCGACTGCGGCAAAACTTGCACCAATGGCAGCTCCAGTACCACCACTTGAGCCGCCCGGATTCCTCCGTAGGTCGTATGGGTTGAGGGTCTGCCCCCCAAGAGAACCGATGGTTGTGATGCCGCTTGCCAACTCATGCATGTTGGACTTTCCAAGAATAACTACTCCAGCCTCTCGGAGTTTTTGAACTTGTCGGGCATCATCAGGTGGAATGTTCCCGGCAAGAGCGAGTGTCCCAGCGCTCGTGGGTAAGTCGAAAGTATCGTAGTTGTCCTTGAGAATGATCGGGATACCGTGGAGGGCCCCTCTCGGACCCGTTCTCGCACGCTCGCGGTCAAGCATTTGAGCTTCAGCAACCGCATCCCAGTTTACCCAAATCATCGCGTTCAGAATTGGGCCATCCTTGTCGTATGCCCGAATCCGGGAGAGATACATTCTAGTAATCTCTGCGGACGTCACAGCACCAGATTCCATCGCTTCCTGAAGTTCAGAGATTGATGCCTCAGTGACCTCTACCTGGGCATTAGCTGGTGCTGGCAGTGAACAGAGCAAAGCAACAACAGCTATCGAAAGCTTCAAGATGTGCGGATCTTTCACGTACAATGCCCTAGTCTCATTAGTCGCGCGTTTCATCTCAACCTGAAGGGAGCTTGAAGACATAAAGCGCGTTACCTGTCCGTGGGTGTCTGATTTCTGGTGACACCCTCCGTGGGACATCTCTCGGGCTGCCTCCTCCTAAGCCTGTCGACACCGCTATATACTGCTCACCGTTTACGCTGTATGTGACCGGAAATCCTTGAACAGAGGTGCCCAGTCTGGTTTGCCACAAAGTGCTACCGGTTCTCACGTCATATGCACGGAAGTAGCGATCCAGGTCTCCAGCGAACACGAGTCCACCTGCAGTCGGAAGTGCAGCGGTCAGGAAAGCGGCACGTTGTTCGACGCTCCAAAGTTCCTCTAAAGTGTCGATGTCGTAAGCAGCAAGTTTACCGAGATTCCCGTTCGTACCAGGCATCTCCTCCCAGCTACGTGCGGCGCCTGTTCCGCCAGAGCCGACTTCGAGAGTAATCTCTCGTCCGGAGATGTTCAGACAGGTCTGACTTAGCGGGATGATGACTGCATTGGTTTCCGGACTGTACCCCATTGCTGGCCAGTTATGGCCCCCAGCTGTGCTGGGACATACTGAGACGAGCTCGCCTACCTTTGCCTCCTGAATATCCTTTCGGTAGGTAACTGCTCCCGTATTGGGATCGATGAAATCGAACGCATTCTGGTATACGGTCTCTTTGTATCCAAAAAACTCTCCGGACATACGGTCCAGCTTCCAAAGGATTCCGTGCTTTCCAATCGTGAAGAGGAGTTTTTCACCATTACGATCAATCAGCACTTGTTCAAATGTCTCATCGAGGTCGAGAGCTTCTCCTGGCACGTGCTGCCGATACCATACAATCCGGCCATCTTCTGGGTCGATCGCAAGTGTAGAGTTCGTATAAAGAGCAGCGTCCGCTGTAGTCATACCTCGGCTAGCCGGTACCCAAGGTTTTGCCTGCGCTGTTCCCCAGTAGATAAGATCTAAATTCGGATCGTAGCTACCCGTAATCCAGGCATCTCCGCCACCACGCAGTTCGAATGGGATTCCCCCCCACGTGTCGTCACCGAATTCACCCGGTCGGGCAATCGTGAAGGTCCTCCAAAGTTCCTCGCCAGTTGCCGCGTCGTGCGCCGTAATAAAGCACGATTCTTCGAAGAATCGCCCGCAACCGTTAATGCCGTTGATCACTTTTCCACGAGCTATGATTGGTCCCGCAACATTCGTGTAGCCCTGCTGGTAATCAGCTATCTGGGTCTCCCAAACCACCTCACCTGTTCTTGCATCCAGGGCGACTAGCCAAGCGTCCTTGGTGGGGACGAAAATCTTATCCTCGTATATTGCAATTGAGCGGAGTTGGGAGAAGCCTGCACGATACCCTTCCGGGAAAGTCCTTCGGTATTCCCATAGCAGCTCACCAGTCGCTGCGTCGAGCGCCTGTATGGTGTTCATGGGGTGCGTGAGATACATAACTCCCCCACGCACGAGCGGCGTGGGCTGGCTGAACCCCTCTTCCATCGCCCAAACCCAGGCCAGTCTCAGGTCAGTTACGTTTTCACGATTGATCTGATCAAGTGGGCTATATCCTTGGCTATCCAGGGTCCTCCGATACATCAGCCAATCCCCGGGATCGGGGCTCACCAACTCCTCATCAGTTACTGGCCGGAAGTCTGTAACCTCATGGAATGTAGATGTACCACCACCCGGGGCACCGCCACGTCCACCGAGTGCTGCCCCGGGCGGGGTCGCTGGGCCAGTACTTCGGGTCGGGGTGGTAGTAGGTGTCTCTTGTGGTCCTGTGGAGCCTTCCAGTGTGCCAGTTGCATCAGCTACGAGTTCCGCAGAGCCAGACGGGAATCCGTTTCTCTCAAGAAGATAAGCGATGATGTTTGCATATATGGCTTCATCGAGCGAACCCTCCTCGCCCGGTGGCATCGATATCACTATTTCCATGAGTTCTTCGACCGGCCTTCCGCCCCAGTAGACAAGGAAGTTTTGTCCGGCGAGTTCGGGAGCCTCAAACGAACCCACAAGTGTCTGTAGGTGGCATTCAGCACAGTGCTGTTCGTACGCGACGCTTCCTGCTGTTGCTTGCTCTGCGGTGTACGTTACCTGTGTAGCTGCCTCCAGAGCGAGCACGGCGGTAAGCGAAATAGCTGCTATTATCGAGCACGCTATGTACTGAGCCTTCATGCTTTATAGCCTCCTCTGATATCCCTATAGGCGCTGAATAGGGGGCATAGGCGACTGGTGCGCGAGTGCTCCCCCCTATTTTCCGGTGCCAGCACCATACAGCTCACGGAGTTGGTCGATTCCCTCTGCTTTCCCAATAAAAGTGAGCCGATCCCCTTCGAGTAGCTCTGTATCACCCCGGGGTATGATCAGCTCTCCGGAGCGTCTGATCATAGCGACCAGAATGCCCTCCGGAAGAGGGAAGTTTCGGATCACAATTCCAATCAAATCCTCCCCAGCCCGCCCGTGCTCTAGCCGCATCGTGAACATCAGCTCTTCGTGGAAGAGTGCCTCCTTAAGATCTTGGCCCGTTCGAGCTTTCAGCCACTCAGGTATAAAACTGTCATCCTCTACTCGCTTAGTGATGCGGGCGAGGATCCGGAGATGCTGTCTAGGATTTTCCTCAGGGCTAACAAGAAAGAAGACCGCCTGGATCAACTCATCTGGGCTACGGCCCAGTTGATCATCAGCTTCGGTTTGAATCCGAACGCCCTGCCGCGCCCTCGCGAGCAGCATATGTGGTTTCTCCAAGCCCTCAATCCGCACGTGTGGAAGAGCGGTCCCATGACCTGAGGGTGTCACGCCTATGCGAGTCCCTTCTAAGAACTTTGTGATTAGGTGGCTTGCCGGAACAGGAAGCTCAGCAGCAAGCCTTCTCGATGCTCTTGTGGCCAACTCCTCAAAAGTGGCTTCGTCTAGGATATCGATCACCTGCGCTTCCGTGACCAATTCATCGAAGGGATCAGAATCTCGGGTCCCCTGTTCCTTCATGATGTCGAGTAATTCTAGATCCAGCCCTTCATAGCGCCTTTTCCCAAGACGCTCGAAAACGTGGAAGATTGCTCCCTCTCGGGTCACTCGGTGCCGGGCGTAGTATGTGTACCACATAGCTCCGAATATGATGAGACCGAACGTGAATAAGGTCGGCAGGATCCCCATGGTCACGATGAGCCAAAATGGAGCGAGGATCCCAAGAATCTGGACAGCGGGATACAGCGGAGAACTAAAGACTGGATCGTACGATGCGATCTTACTTTCCCTCATGACGATTACTGCCAAGCAGGCCAGAGCGAACAAGGTCAGCTGAAAAGCACTCGCGAGCTTCGCGATCTTGATCGGGTCAAAGACCGTTACGGCAAGAAGGATCAGCCCGACGGTGAAGCTGATTCCAATGATCGGTGTCCCTCGACTTCCAATCCGGCTGAAGAGATCAGGAAGAATATTGTCCCTGCCCATCGCTAGCGGATAACGGGAAGCGCTGAGGATCCCAGCGTTGGCAACCGACGAAAAGGCAAGAAGCGCTGCAATAGTCATTGCGATGGCGCCCCACCGACCCACGAGCACTTCTGCCACCGTAGCGACGGGAGTCAGGTCCCCGCCGTCTCTCGCCAAAGTTTCCACGCCCACGACGCCGACCATAATCGAGGTCCCTAATACGTATATGCCGACGATCGTACCGAATGCGAGAAACATACCTAGGGGTAAGTTCAATCCGGGATCCTTCACCTCTTCGGCCACACTGGCCACGTTTGTTAAACCCATATAGCTGACGATCACCAGTCCTGCGGTGCTTATAATTCCGGCACTTCCAGACTCGAAAAATCCGTCGAATTCACGGACTTCCATTTGTAGAAACCCCACCCCACAGAACCAGAGAAGCAGGATCAGAAGCCCGCATAGTAGCAGAACTTGAACCCCTCCACTCTTCTTCGCTCCGAAGACATTGACCACCCCGAAGCAAATCGCAAAAGCAGCAGCGATAGGGACCATATTGAGGTCCGGCGCAAAAATCTGCAGGTACGCACCAACACCAACGAGCGCAAACGCTGACTTCAGAATGAGAGAGATCCAGGTTCCAAACCCGCCGATCACCCCCATAAGAGGGCCCATACTCCGGTCGAGGAAATAGTAAATACCTCCGGCTCGGGGCATAGCGGTCGCGAGTTCGACCATACTAAGTAGACCCGGCAGCAGGATTGCCGCTCCTAGGAGATAGGAAAGCGGCATTGCCGATCCTGCACCGGCCGCAGCCAGGCCAGGAAGTAGAAAGAAGCCAGAGCTGAGTGTCGCTCCCGTAGCAAGTGCGTACACATCTTTGAGCCCCAATTGCCTCTTGAGATGGACAGGCGCAGCTACACGCTTCTCTTCCTGAGTCCTGCTGTGCTTCATGAAGCTGCGTCCGATGATAGGAGAAAGGGGATCATTAAGATTTGAGTTCAGAATAGGTGGTAACAGGACTTATCGCGTGAGCCGAGATTCTTTCCACTCCCTCCCTTTGTCTGTGTAATGGAGCAGTGATCCTGAGATTAAGGGAGGCTAATTACTCTCAGCCTTTATCGCTTTTCCGGGCCTAACGCCTTCAACGATCTCACCCTCATACACTACCGGGATTCCATTTACTAGAACGTATTCAATCCCATCAGAGGTGAGTGATCCTTCCAGGTAGGTAGCGCGATCGATCACCGTTTCCGGATCGAAGACTGTAATGTCCGCATCTGATCCCACACGAATCCGTCCCTTTTTCTCCATTGCCGGTACAAACTCCTCAAGCCTCTGAGTTGGGCGGATCGTCATTCTCGCGAGAGCGTCCATGAGTCCTAGGGCGCCCTGCTCACGGACATAGCGGCCAAGGATTCTGGCGAATGTTCCCGCGCCCCGAGGGTGTCCCGTGCCACCGTCACTAGCGACAATCGTTAACGGACTGGTGACTGCAGCAAGTGTCATTTCTTCTGTTCGACCATGGATGATGATAGAACCACCCTCTTCTCTGTACTTACCAAAGGTCTCACGATTTAGGCGCTCTCCGGTTCTTACCCACTGGTGCCGTCCGAATCGCTCCTCATCCCAGCTTTCCCAATCGTCGAAGAGCGCAGATTGGATTCCAGTTTGTGAGGCTCCGTAAGGATAAGCTTCTGTAGTTACATCTCGTCCTTCATCCTGTGCCATTCGGATCATCTCTAGAAACTCTAGGATGTCTCCGCCCCCGCTTGAGTTAGCATGCACAACGTGAAGGGATGCTGCAACATTTCTCGCAGCTGTCAGCGTCGAGTCGAGCCCCTCCAGGCCCCCGCGCATATGGATAAAAGCAGTTACCCCGAGATCGGCTGCTACACTGAACATACGTTCAATTTCAGCCATTGTTGCTCCTGGCGTATAAGCGCTTCCAAACCCCACGCCTATGGCACCTTGAGCCAGTCCTTCACGAATAAGTTTCTCAGTCTCAGCGATCTGATCTGGTGAGGCTGGCTGCCTCGCGGTTATGCCTCCACTACCAAGAACGGAGTCTCCCATGGCTCTTGCTCGAACTCCGACGTGGCCTATAGAAACCCCGTAGTTTACGAGTTGGCCATCTTCTCTCTCACTATACCAGGTTGCTGCGTTTGGAGTCCCGATCTCAAGTTCAAGCCCAGTAGTAACCCCATCTTGAGCTTGTAGGCGATAGGCTCTTTCGCTTTGCCCATGTCGATGAAGGTCGACGAAACCAGGTGCGACAATCAATCCGGTAGCATCAATAACCTCGCTACCGTCTAGGTGGTCCCCTGAGATCGCACTTACTTGTCCTTCCCGTATCCCTACGTTCAGTAGGCTGTCTAGGCCAGATTCTGGGTCCATAACCCGTCCGCCCTGGATTACTGTATCGTAGTCCGCTCCGCAGGAAGATATACTCGCTAAGAGCAAGATATTAACGGACCAGAAGAAGAAATAACGTATGCCATAGACGCAGAAAGGCGGTTGGTACATGGTCACTAGGTCTTTGTTGGAGGACTCAACGATTCATATGAGCTTAATTGATCGTCGTTTGATCACTCTCGCCACCATTCCATCTCCTGTATGCTGGCAGTGTGCATTTACTGTCCGCTCCGAACGCTCTCGTTGGCTGAAGTCTGTGGCGCAGAGCAGGTAGTTTAGGCCATTATTGAGGACTAAAGATTCTTGATCAGTAGGTATAAGAGATGGTGAAGTTTACGCTCAACGGCGAACCCCAGGAGCTCAACGTTCCCAGCGCAAACCCGCTTCTTTGGGTTCTTCGGGAGTCACTGGAACTCACAGGCACGAAGTTCGGGTGCGGGATCGGACAGTGTGGAGCCTGTATGGTTCTCGTGAATGGCCAACCGACTAGATCATGTCAGATGCCGATTAGCGCTGCTGAAGGCTCTGAGGTCATAACGATAGAGGGACTTTCCGAGAAAGGTACACATCCGGTCCAAGAGGCTTGGGTTGAGGAGCAAGTTCCCCAATGCGGGTACTGCCAATCGGGTCAGATCGTATCCGCTGCCGCACTTTTGGCAGCGAATCCAAATCCCACTGATGAAGACATCGACGTAGCGATGTCGGGTAACGTGTGCAGGTGCGGTACGTATCCCGCGATCAGACGGGCGATCCACAGGGCGGTAGGCATCCAAGAGAAACTAGCTTCGACTGGTGATGATGCCGGGGGCGAAGAGTGAACGATCAGCTTGGCGACTCGATAGAGGGCGGGGGCATCACAAAGAATCTGTCCCGTCGGACTTTCGTGAAAATTGGTGTTTTGGCTGGCACGGGCCTCACACTGGGAGTGTCATATCGGGTGATCAAAGGACCTGGGGATCCGCCGACAGATGCTGCCTTCGCGCCTAGCGCGTTCCTGCGTATTGATGTGGACGGTTCGATCACTGTGATGGTCGCCAAGTCTGAGATGGGCCAAGGAGTTGCCACCGCGCTACCTCAATTAGTTGCCGAGGAACTGCATGTGCCTCTCTCTCAGGTCTCATTCGAGTTTGCGCCGGCCCACCCTGCTTACGGAACTGCGATGGGTGGCATACAGTTGACCGGAGGAAGTACGAGTATACGGGACTCTTGGTGGCCGCTGCGTGAGGCGGGCGCGAAGGCGCGTTGGATGCTTCGTGAAGCCGCGGCTCAGAGGTGGAAGATCGCACCTGATAAAGTCCAGATGTACGAAGGCAAGGCTGTTCACCCAGATGGCTCCAAGCTTACCTATGCTCAGCTAGCGTCGGCCGCTGCGTTAATGGATGTACCCAAGGACGTGCCACTTAGGGATCCCGCTGACTTCCAGGTCATTGGCATGCCGGCCCCTCGACTAGATGTCCCTGCCAAGACGACGGGAGAGGCCATTTTTGGCATGGATGCCGGTCCTACCGGCACAAGAGTGGCCCTGGTTGCTCGCTCTCCGGTTTTCGGAGGTGTACTCCGTGCATTCGACTCTACTGCTGCACTTTCAGTGAACGGTGTTGATGAAGTCGTCGAATTAGAGAGCGGAATCGCAGTGATTGCAGACGGATACGTTGCAGCCCAAGAGGGACGAGGCTTGCTAACCGTCGAATGGGAGGACGATGGCGAATGGAGTACTCTGGATGACGCAGAAATCGTAGATCGCCTTCAAGAAGCGGCTAATCAGGATGGAGCAACGGTACGCGAAGAGGGTGACATCGATTCAGTTCTGAGCTTGGATGGAGAACAAATAAGGGCAGCATATACTCTGCCGTATCTTGCGCACGCAACTATGGAGCCGATGAACTGCACGGCGTGGGTGCGGAATGGCCAGTGCACTGTGTGGGCGCCCACACAGTTCCAGAATGGTCCAGGGCTTGTAGGTGGCGGGGCACGCCAAGTGGCTGCCAAGGCTGCTGGAGTGAGTCCTGATAACACAGTGGTCCATACCACATTTCTGGGTGGAGGTTTTGGCCGTCGCGCCGAGCAAGATTTTGTTCGCGAAGCAGCGGAGTTAGCTGGTAAAGTTGATGGTCCAGTTAAGGTTATCTGGGCCCGCGAAGACGACATTCAACATGATTTTTATCGACCTGCGTCTTATCACGAATGTTCTGCAATACTAGGTGTGGATGGGATGCCTGAAGCTTGGCGTCATCGTATCGCAAGCCAGTCGATCTTGCAGCGGATGGTGCCAAGTTGGGTTCCTGATTTTGCAACAAACTGGGCAGGAAGTAGTGACCCCACATCCACTGAAGGTGCACAAGATCAGCCATACCATATTCCGAATATTCTGGTGACATATTCAAAAGTGGACTTACCTGTTCCAGTCGGTTTTTGGAGATCTGTGGGGCATACACAGAATGCTTTTGTGGTCGAATCTTTCATCGACGAGTTGGCTCATGTTGCCGGTCAGGATCCCTACGAGTATCGGAGAGAACTATTGGAGGAGCATCCTCGCCATAGAGCAGTTCTCGACGTGGTAGCGAAGGCTTCGGAATGGGCATCACCAGTTCCTGGTGGTCGGGCACGCGGAATCGCGGTAGCGGAATCTTTTGGGTCATTCGTGGCCGAAGTCGCAGAGGTTTCTATTGAGAACGGCCAGCTGCGCGTACATAAGGTGTGGTGTGCGATTGACTGTGGCATGGTTGTGAACCCCGCGATAGTTAGGGCACAAATGGAAAGTGGTATCGTCTACGGTCTCACTGCAGCCTTCTACGGCCGAATCAACATCCAGGGTGGTCGCGTTGTGCAGAGCAATTTCCATGACTACCAAATGCTGAGGATGCGAGACGCTCCAGACGTCGAAGTGATACTGATACCGAGCCAGGAAGCACCGGGGGGTGTCGGCGAACCTGGAACACCGCCGATAGCACCGGCAGTTACCAATGCATTATTCTCTCTGACAGGACAGAGGATCCGGGAACTTCCGATTCAAATAGCCTAGTTCTCCTAGCTGAGGGCCGGATCCATCCCCATAATCACCGTCCCCGTTCAAGGCTAAGTCCCACAGGAGAAACAAAGATGACTCGAATACGGCAAATAGGGTTTGGACTGGCTGCAATTGCAGCTTTACTGGCCCCCTTGGTCGGTCCTGTATTGGCTCAGAATCATGCACCGAACCCGTACCGTACTGTAGAGGGCGTCTGGGGACAGCTAGAGCAGGGTAGGACCTGGGGTTCGACGAGCGCTGTATATATGGCTCCGGACGGTATGAACGTCTGGGTAGGGGAGCGGTGTGGAGGGAACCAGGGTGCCTGTATGCAGCAACAGGACTGGGATCCCATAATGCTTTTTTCCCCTGACGGAGAGCTACTAAGAAGCTTCGGTGCGGGGATGATCGTTTGGCCACACGGGCTGCATGTAGATTCACAAGGTAACGTCTGGGTCGCTGATGCTGCCGGTGCGGAAGATAAAGGGCATCAGGTCCACAAGTTTAGTCCAATGGGTGAGCTGCTCATGAGCCTGGGCACAGCAGGTGTGGCCGGCGACGGGGAAGATACGTTCAACCAACCATCCGACATGCTTGTGGCTCCGGATGGGAGCATATTTGTGGTTGACGGTCATGGAGCTGGGAACAACAACCGCGTGGTCAAATTCGACGGCAGCGGCGACTACATCATGCAATGGGGTGAGACGGGTAGGGAGAACGGGGAGTTCCGGGATCCACATGCGCTTGCGATGGATTCACAGGGCCGGCTTTTTGTCGCAGACCGGGGAAACAGTCGAACTCAGGTTTTTGACCAGAATGGGAACCACCTTATGACGTGGACTCAGTTTGGTCGACCGAGCGGACTATATATTGACGGTAACGATGTTATGTATGCCGCTGACTCCGAGTCGAGTAACGCGGGTAGTATGTCGAATATGGGCTTTTCACGCGGGATCCGGATCGGGAGTGTCCATGATGGTCTGATTACTGCATTTATCCCGGACCCACAGTGGCGCTTGGGCGTTCGTGGAACGACCGCGGCAGAGGGAGTGACCGCTGATGCCCTAGGGAATGTATACGGAGCTGAGGTTGGACCCAGGATGTTGAGGAAGCATGTCAGGGTGCGGTAAGAAGTAGCAACTCAGTGTTTCAGAGGGGCTATCCAGCTAACCTGGATAGCCCCTCGTCACATCATCAAGACCCTGAATTAAGGTACAGCATATTTGGAGCCCCGGATCGCCCTACCACTATATCTGGTAGCCCGTCTCCATTTACATCTCCGATGGCCAAGCCGTATACGGCACCTTCGCTGTCTCCAACCCGGGTTACACTGAAAGACACGCCGTCTCCACTATTTACTAGTACAGCGGAGGGGGCCTCAACGGTGCCCAGAACAATGTCATTGTCATCATCTTGATCAAGGTCAGCAATCGCGATCGAGTAGACGAGGTCTGACGGGGGCCCGAGGGGGAGTGGGCCTTCGAAAACCAAATCTCCATGATTGACATAGAGCAGGGCTCCTCCCTCCTGGTCGTTCCCGACGACGATGTCCAGTCTCCCATTTCCGTTGACATCACCGAGTGCGATAGCCCGCGTTGCAGACTCAGCAGGTCCTAGGGGCACGTTTACCTCGAAGTTACCCTTACCATCATTGACGTAAACGAAACTTTGCCCCCCATCACGATGAGGAACCACAAGATCGATGTGCCCATCCCCTGTGAGGTCGCCCGCACCGATCGTAGTAGCTGACTGTGAAGAGAGTTTGGTGCATGTTAAAAAATATCCCTTACCATCATTGGGGCAGATGTAGTTAGCTGTTCCCCTCGCGGCTCCGCCTCGGTTAGCGACCACAATATCAGGTCGCCTGTCGCCTGTTAGGTCTATGACGGTGACGTTACGTGTTGGCCAGGACGGATCACCGAAGGTTCCGATCATCTCGAAATGTCCGGTGCCATCATTATGGTAAATGAGTTTTCCATCCGGCCTATCGTTACCTAAAACAAGATCCAAATCCCCATCAGCGTCTAGGTCAGCAAGAGCAGCTGTATACGTTCTATCCGCTGTATCACCAACGTTGTGGCGCTCTATAAAAACGCCGTTTCCATCATTCACAAGCACGATGTCCAACAGGGGCCAGTGGCGTCCTTTAGCTAAGACGATGTCGAGGTCACCGTCCCCATCAAGGTCTCCGAGGCTCGCGTTAGCACTGGTCTCAGATGTTGTCTCCAGGTAGACGGCATCCTGGAATGAAAGCTTGCTAGCTTGTTGAAATCCGGGCCTTGGGCTACTGGAGCATGCGGCGGAAAATGTGAACAACACAGCTAAGGATAGCAGACAGCGTTGGTCAGTCATGTGGCGGTGAGCCTTGTGGTTCAATCTGGTGGAGATTCAGCCTCTTACCGCCCGCTTCACCAGATTCTCCATGAGCGGAATCTTGAAGTGGTTGTAGTTCAGTGGCTCGGCTTCCTGAACTGCTAGGGCACCTGCTTGGGCTGCGGTGTTCTCGTCCCGGACCCGACCCCGAATCATCACCTCCACATTTTCCAGCCGCCGAGGAATGCATTGTACAGCCCCGCACACAATGCGGGCGTCATCGATCTGGTCAGCACTATTCTTGATTGCCGAGGCAACGCTTACAAGTGCGAAGTCCCAGCTATTACGGTCCGTGACCTTCTCGAAGTAAAAATCAGCACTTGCCCATGTATTTGGAATACGGATCGCAGTGAGCAGATCTCCGGCTTCAAGCACAGTCATGCGAGTGATATCAGCCGAGGGCTTCATGAAGAAGTTTTCAGCATTGATTATCCGCTCTCCTCCAGAATTGCGAATAACCATTTCTGAATCCAATGCGACAAGAGCCACAGCGGTGTCCGAGGGTGTCACCGCCACACAGCGGTTCACGCCAAAGAGTGCATGTTCCCGATTAAGTGCATCCGGGGCGCTAGCGTAGCAAGTGTTCCCACCTGCCCGGTAACAAGATACCCCGTAGCGGTAGTACCAGCAGCGGGCATCCTGGCAGAGGTTTCCTCCCAGCGTCCCGGCGTTCCGAATCTGAGGGCTTGCCACCTTGCTAGCAGCTTCAGCTAGTAGTCCGAAGCGTTCTCGAATGATCGAGTTATGTTCGATCTCTGTGAGTGTTGTGAGCGCCCCGATCTCAACACCATTGGGGCCTTCAAGGATGCCGTTCAATCCCGTGAGACCCTGGAGGTCAATCACGGCTTCGGGGTGCTTACCGCGATTCTTGAACCAGTCTAGGCTGTCGTATCCACCCGCAAGGGCCCAGCCATCCTCCCCAAAGCGGTCGAGGAGTTCAAGAGCGCCCTCAATCTCTGTCGGCTGAAAGAGATCAAAGCCCGGGATCATGTCTTTCATCATTGGGCTTACTCCTCTACTGGGTATTGACCTGGAGTGGCCGATGCGACTGGCTTCGGCCCATCGAGGCATTCACGATCATGTCTCGGACAACGGGCGTCCGATTGAAGTAATGGCCACCTAGCGCATCGGAGATCGCACATAGGAGTGCCGCTGCGGCACAGCCCATTGTCGGTTCGCCAATTCCCTTCGCTCCTACTGGATTCTGTGGATCTGGAATATCGACAGCGGCCCAGTTCATCTCCGCAGGCACGTCTACGTAGGATGGGGGCTTTGCTTGGTAGAAGCCTATATCTCCTGGGAGACCCCACCTTGAGTCATAAGTGTGACGTTCCGTGCACGCCATTCCAAAACCCATTACCGCACCACCTTTGATCTGGGTTGCGAGGCTTTGCGGGTGGAGGACTGTTCCGCAGTCGGCGACCCCGAGGTAGTCGAGGATCTCGATCCGTCCCGTCTCGACATCGATCTCGATTTCGATGAAGCCTGCAGCAAGTGCTGGGACAGTCCCGCGTCGCTCCAAATTGTCACGGGCAACTCCGATGAGTCCCGTGCCCACCAACCCTTCGACAGCACGCCGTGTCATAGGGTTGATGTCATCAGGTGCTTCATATCCGCTGTAAGCTCCTCCAGCCTTGATTGCTTGCTGCGCGGCTTGGGCGTAGGTCACATACCTCGATGGATTACTGCGCCTGAAGACGGTCTCATTAGCAACGTCGTAGTCATCCGCTTCACCACCGAGTGCAATTGCAGCCAGCTCCTTAAGTTTCTTCAACGCGTCCATTGCAGCTGCATAGTTCGTGCGAGTCATTGTGAATGATGTATTGCTGCCAAATTGCCCATTGTTCCAGGGTAGGTGGTGGCTCGAGTTTCCTCGCACAAGCACTGTATTCTCCCATCTATGCTTGAGTGCTTCAGCTGCAACACGCGATGTCGCTGCATAGGAATACGTACCGAGGTTACCAACGCCAGTGTGGACGTGCAGCTTGCCGTCTGGTGTGATTCGTACCAGGCCGTCAAAGCCGCTTGATCCAGCTGAGTGGAAAGCTTGGCCGACTCCAACTCCAATCACTTTGGACCCGGTGCGTTGACCACTGCGGGCGCTCCTCTCTGTCCAGCCGAACTGGTCTGCGCCGATGTCTAAGGCTTCTCGCAGGTGTGCACTAGTTACTGGACCTTGGTTCGCTCCATAACGCGAGTCGTTGTCAGGTGCATTGAGTCGCCGGATGGTAACCCGATCGATTCCTAATTGCCGAGCCGCCTTGTCGAGCAGAGGTTCGATTGCGGTCGCCATTTGGTTCTGTCCGGGGCCTCGCTGAGCACCGCGAGGCGGGGTGTTCGTCAAAACGGAGATACCCCGGAAGCGCATCGCATGGGGAGTGTAGACGATTGATACTGCTCCAGCCGCACTTCCCATGTCTCCGAATCCAGAATTGGGACCGTTCTCCTGCACGATGTACAAGTCAACGGCGGTCATTCGGCCATCTTCACGGAACCCAATCTTCAGGTGGCCCTGAAAGCCAGACCGAGCCGAGCCTAGGAAATATTCTTCTGCGCGGCTGATGCGCATGAGGACAGGCCTCCCTGTCTTCTTCGACATATGCGCAGGAATCGCCATCGTTGGGTACGCACCACCCTTTGAGCCGAATCCACCTCCGCAGTACTCCGCGATATACACTAGATCTTCGGGCTTGATACCAATGTAATTTGCCAACCCTGGCACGATCATCGCCTGGCTCTGGCTTGATCCGTGGACATAGCACTTCCCGTTCTGCCAGTATGCCATCGCAGTTCGGGGCTCCATCGAGTGATGCGAGTGGCTTGCCGTCACGAAGCTCTCATCCAAGATAAGTGTTGCTTCTCCGAACCCTTGTTCCAGGTCACCGTAAGACCATTCGGTAGTCGGTTCACCCATTGGTAGTTCACCCTCACCGGTTGCGATGAAGTCTTCGGGTTTCCATTTGATTTCCTTGACACCTTCACGTGGCACGATGGTGTTGCCATCGGTGCGAGCGTTTGGACCTCCCGGCTTGAGGCTTTCTAATGGATCTAGACAGAAGGGCAGTGGTTCGAGATCGAGTTTGATTGCTTCGATTGCGTTTTGTGCGGTGGTTTCATCGACAGCCGCTACAGCAAGGATCGGCTCACCTACAAAATGGGGTTCATTTGTGAGGATGTTATTGGCCGGACCCGGTTGTTCAGGGACCTCATCCGCTGTCAGTATGGCGATGACGCCATCCATGCTGAGTGCCTCAGCCATATCGATATCTCGTACACGAGCGTGGGGCATCGGACTCTTGAGAAGTCGACAAAAGAGCATCCCGTCAGCCCGAAAATCTTCTGCGTACTTGGCTCTGCCGGTAACTTTTGCGCGAATGTCAGGCGGAGTGAAGTCTCTGCCGATCAGATCAGCCAGTTTGTGACTCCGCCGCGGCACGCATCACGCCGTTTAAATAGTGATCGTAGGCCCCACAACGGCAGAGATTTCCTGACATGGCGATACGGGCCTCTGACCGTGTGGGATTAGGATTTGCCTCAAGCAATGCGACTGCTGACATCACTTGTCCCGGCGTGCAGAAGCCGCATTGAGGACTGAGCTCGTCAATAAATGCTTGTTGAACCGGGTGCAGCTTGCCGTCCGGGCTTTCGAGCCCTTCGACGGTCGTGATTTCGCGATCGCGTACACGATGGGTGAGCGTCGAGCAAGAGTAATGAGTTGTACCGCTGATGATCACAGTGCAGGCACCGCATTCACCGCGATCACACCCTAGCTTTGTTCCTGTGAGGCCGAGTTTATAGCGAAGGGTCATCGCCAGTGTCTCACCCGGCAGTACGTCGACCCGACGAGTTTGGCCGTTGACGTTGAGAGTGAGCAGACGTTCCACTCCCTGTGCTAAAAGAAGATTAGGGCGTGTTAGTGCGGGCCCTAAGTAGACAGCTCCAGAAACAGTTACTCCGGAAGCAATGACTCCTTTTATGAAATTGCGCCGGGACCACTCGGGTTTCGCTTCCGGCATGATGACGGCTGTATCCGAGTGGCCGACAGCGGAAGAGGGAGCGCTTGCAGCTTGGACGGGTTCGAAGGCGTCTGTATCACTCACCTAACCTGACTCCTGCCTGGGGAACTCGCGCATGGTAAGGTAGAGCGGGCTAGCGGACAACTTATTGATACCTCTGTCGCATTTGGCGAGAGCCATCGGATTGTGCTACGGTCGAAGAAAGAGAGAGGTTACCCAGCTTGTGCGCTTGTTCGAGCAGGCCGATATCTGGCGCCTAGCATTCCTGGAATCCAGTGAAAGAGGTGTGATAATGAGTACAGCGAAATGTGTCTGGCGTACCACGCTACTAGTTGGCTTGTTCACGGGCTTGCAAGCACCTGCTACGAACACTTTATCAGCTCAAATGCTCGGCCTCTCCGAGGCGACGATTGAAGACATCAACGCTGCCTTTGACGCGGGAACACTGACTTCTGAGCGCCTCGTCGAACTGTATCTCGCTCGGATCCAGGCCTACGATCAGGAGGGTCCCCGTCTGAACGCTGTGCTCTGGTTAAATGACCAGGCTTTGGAGACCGCGAGAATTCTTGATGAGGAACGCAGAGTGAGTGGGCCGCGTTCCCCGTTACATGGCGTCCCCGTAGCACTCAAGGACAACATCGATGCTGCTGGCATGCCTACTACTGCAGGCTCACTGCTTTTGGCAGGTTCACTGCCCCCGGATGATGCATTTATCGTCGAAAAGCTAAGGAGCGCCGGGGCGATCATTTTAGCGAAGCTCAACATGAGCGAACTCGCCTCTGGGGTGACAATGAGTTCGGTCGGTGGCTTTATCAGGAATCCCCATGATACAGAGCGCTCTCCGGCAGGCTCTTCTGGAGGAACGGGTGCAGCAATCGCGGCCACTTTTGCGCAGTTGGGTATCGGCACTGACACAGGTGGGTCCGTTCGCGGACCAACTACAGCCAACGGTATAGCCGGACTCAAGCCAACACACGGTTTATTGAGTCGTGATGGTATCGTGCCGCTCGCCCTCTCTTTTGACATGGCAGGCCCCATGGCACGGCATGTGTACGATGTGGCAGCGATGCTGGGTGTTATGACTGGAATCGATCCGGATGACGTTGCGACGAGTAAGAGTTCCGATCGTTTTGAAACCAATTACACCCAATTCTTGGACGTGAGTGCACTCGGCGATGCAAGGATCGGGATTGCCCGAGATTTTCTGGGGCAAGATACCGAGGTCGATTGGATCATTGAGACTTCACTTGAGGCAATGCGAGCCGAAGGTGCCACTGTGGTGGATGTGTATTTTCCTCAGTGGCTACTTGATGCTAAGGGTGACTGGTATACGACGATACGGTGGAGAGAATTTCGTGCTCAAATCCCTGAGTATTTGGCCACGATTGGGCGCGAATACCCGAAGACTCTCAGTGAGATGGTCGAACGGTCCATGGAGATTACATCGCTTACCCCAGAGGGTGGAACACCGAACCCCACACGCTGGTCACTTCTAGTACAGGAGGAGGAGAGTGGAACGCTCGAGGACTATGAGTACATAGCGATGAAGAACTATGGACTCCCGATGGCACAAAGTATCATGGCCGGGCTAATGGATGCCCATGACCTTGATGCAATCGTATACCCGACCTCACCTACTCGTCCTTCTTTGGTGAACGGTGGTGGGGGTGGCGGCGTATCTGCCACGAACATCGCCAATCTCACGGGTTTCCCAGACCTGATTATCCCAGCTGGTTTTACCAGTGATCAGCTTCCGGTTGGAATCTCATTTCTCGGCCGACCGTTCAGTGAGGCGCGCTTATTCGGGCTAGGATATGCATTTGAGCAGGTTACTAAGGTGAGACGTGATCCTAAGACAACTCCGCCACTTGCGGGTGAAGAGATTCGGAGATAGGCCACACAAACTTCATCTCGTTCCACCTATTCGTTCAGGCCCAGCATAGCTCGATGGCATTCAGATTAGCCTCGTTTCTTAGCGTTGGCTTTGAAGAATGTGTAAGAGAACGTGCCCTCTGGACTCAGTCCGGTCTCTCTCAGGTCCTCGACGCCCTTCTCCCACTCGGCAGGAGACATCAGACCTTTGGTGATCGCTTCAGTTCGGATGCCCTCGACCATGGGCACAATGGTCTGAAGTACAAACTGATGTTGTAGGTGCGGACGACTCTGGTCTGCATAGACCATACGTGGGGAGACTCGCACATCTTCGAATCCCGCAGATTGAAGTAGCGGATGTAGTCTTCGTCCGATTTCGGAGTCGCATCCTAGTCCAGCCTGGACCTCGATAAGACACTTCCACGCACGAATGGCCTCTGGGGTGCTTGGATGGAAGTAGCAGGACCCATGATCTCCTTCTACGACGAGTAAGTTACCACCGGGGCGAAGAAGTGCCTTGAGGTTGGTCAGCGTAGCAAGAGGGTCAGGTAGGTGCTCGAGCAGATAGCTGACGAATAAAACGTCAAAGCTTTCGGGTTTGAACGGAGCTTCAAACAGATCAGCGGCGAGCAGATGTACCCCCTGCAGTCCAGTTGCCCAAACACGCTCTTTGGCCAACCCAACCGAATGCGGGATCTTGTCGAACGACACGAAACGACAATCCGAGAATTGCTGAGCCATCTCCACTGTCTGCGCACCGACTCCACAGGCGACCTCGAGGATCCTACTGTCTGGTGGGAACGCCGTGTCGTGGTGGATCAGATCCCGGACAGATTCAGCTTGGTCCATGAGTCGCTGGGCCTCTCGCTCACCGTACCCATGCACATAGGCCTTCGACTCACCTAACTCGCCACTAGACACCTACCCGTTCGGTTCCAATATAGCTTGGATCCGAGCCATCGAGTCATCGTAGTGTAGCGCAGTGGCGTTGAGGCTAGCCCCATTTCGTGCCTGCCGGTCCTGAAGCAACCCCTCTAGGAGTGAATTAAGGTGTGCCCGCACATAAGGAGCAACGTCAGTCTGCAGCGCCTCTTCATCATTCATCAGTTCGTCCATACGTCCTAGGTAGGCCCGCTGGAGATTCCGGCGGTATACATCTGCTTCGTTTCCGCTAGACAATTCAGACCATACACCGTTACGGAGATCGGTCATCATCTCACTCAGCGAGTACGCTGCTGACCCGTGGAAGGCTTCTTGCTCTATGAGACGTTTCATGCGGTCAGTATTGAGGACTTGGTTCAGGGTGCTGACTTGCCTTTGTCGCACGATATCCGGTGCTCCAGAGTCCTGGAATTGGTCGAGTATATCTGAGCGGAGCATCCAGGTGGGCGTAGCGAACACCTGATTATTCAGATAATCCATTGCTCTTTCCTGGCTTTCCTTCGGCACACGCTCGTATTGAACTCCTTCCTGGCCTTGGTGTTTTCGGGTGAGAACGACGCCTCCAATATTGGTGAGTACGTGACCGGAGTAGCGGTTCCACTGTCCTATGACGTTGGTGTACAGCTCCTCGAGAACTGAAAAATCCTCACCTGCCTGATATGTCCAAGTTTTCAGGTTGTCTACAATGCGTTTGAGGTTCTCAATACCAAGGTCAGACGCCCTCATGGCATCATCTCCGATAGCCTCTGTGAGTGCGGTCGGATCCGCCCCAGTCGGACTCGAGAATCGATATACAGGATCAGCGGTTTGTGTGACCACCATTTCCCGTAACCCCTCTCGTTCAGTCAGTTCGTTGTATCCGGGCATCGGCCTATATCCCCATTCGATCGCAAATTGATCATAGGGGCCAATCGCAGGCATGAAGCACGTATCATCACCGGGCTGAGCCACATAATTAAAACGCGCATAATCCATGATCGATGGAGCAATACCCATCCGACACGGGAAGCGGGTTCTGAGCGAGTCAACCGGATACGCAGCAGACGACTGCATGTTGTGTTGTAAGCCGAGTGTGTGACCGACTTCATGCGAGGAAACAAAGCGGATCAGTTCGCCCATGACTTCGTCACTAAAATTGACTCCTCGTGCCTCCGGATTTGCAGCTGCGGTCTGGATGAAGAACCAATTTCTGAGCAGGTTCATCACGTTATGGTACCACTGGATATCGCTCTCGAGGATCTCTCCTGTGCGAGGGTCGTGAACGTGTGGGCCGGAAGCGTTCTCAATCGTGGATGCCAGGTAGCGGATCACTGAGTAACGGGAGTCCTCGGCATTCCAATCCGGATCCTCGTCGGGTGTCGGCGCATCCCTCGCGATGATTGCGTTACTGAAGCCTGCTGCTTCAAAAGCAATTTGCCAATCTTCCAGACCTTGCTTCAGGTACGGTCGCCACTTCATAGGTGTTGCCGGGTCGATATAGTAGATGATGGGCTCTACCGGATCGACGAGTTCTCCCCGAGCGAAGGCATCTGGATCATTGGGTTCTAGACGCCAGCGTGTTATAAAACACCGTTCCGTAGCACGCTGCTCATCGAGCCCGTAATCAATCTGGCTCGTACTGAAGAAGCCCACGCGCTCATCGCAGAGTCTGGGTTGCATCGGGTTGTCAGGTAGGGCGAGCATCGAATGATGCATCTCCATAGACAGCGTGTTTGTTGGATCATTGGAAGGAGGTTCAGAGGCTTCATAGGTGAGTAGCCGGCGTACCTCAACGTTTCGAGGATAAGCACTCGACCGGAGAACAAAAGTGCGGTCTGGGTCTACCGTTCGGACTCCATAGGTGTCACGCCTATTTTTCTGTAATCCCAGCATGGGGACGTCATCAGTAAAGAGATCAGTGACATCGATCACCAGGGCGGAGGAGTCATTCGAAAACGTCTCGATCTCAAACGTTTGGATGACTGGCTCGAAGTTGGAACTGGCAACCGCGCGTGCAATCGGTTCATCATCATCAGCGTAGTTTTGGTGACTCACGAGCCGAAGAAATACACGCTTGTCTCTACGGTCCCAGCGTACGACAGATGTATTGACCTTAGATCCACCATAGCCTGAGCCGTCTGCAGACTTAGCAATCCGCGTCAATAGAAGCATCTCTCGGCCGAGCTCATTGAGCGGAATTTCGTAATATAGGTCATCACCGATCATATGCGTGGTGAAGAGCCCTGTACTTGTCACAGCTTCACTAGTTATGACATCCGAGTAGGACTTGTCGTCCCCTGGGCCCTCTTCCTGCTCCTCTTCCTGCTCCTCTTCCTGTTGAATCAAGGACGCCTCGAGAGATGAGTGGGTTACAGCGAACGTGATGGCAAACAGAATCAGTGGAGTGAGGAGTCTCTGTCTCATGATGTGATCTCAAGCTCAGGGAAGATGTGATTGGGTGATCAACATCCAATGCGCATACTGAAACGGTCAAGCCGCCACGTAGGGGATTCGCGAGTTGTGAAGAGCTCGAACTATCATGCAGTCATGGATGACATTCTTGCACAACCTCTATCACGGCTAGCAGAAGCCATGAGGCAGGGGGTGATTTCTGCTGCGGAGCTGACCGAGATCGCATTGAGTCAGCACAAGGAGCACGGGGATCACCTGAATGCCTACAAATCTCTCGATCTTGAAGGAGCCATCCGATTGGCTCGGAGGGCCGATGAACTTCTGGCTCGCGGAGTTGCCCCAGGACCTTTTCATGGGATCCCTATTTCGGCCAAGGACCTCTATGGCGTGAAAGGGTTTTCCACGTTTGCGGGAACAGCGCGGCAGTTGCCGGATGTGTGGTCAAGTGATGCTTGGCTAGTTGCCCAGCTCCGTGCTCGAGGGGCGATCACGATTGGCAAAACACACACAGTCGAATTCGCTTTTGGGGCAGTCGGTATCAATCCGCACTGGGGGACACCATGGAATCCCTGGGATGAGAAAGTTCATCGGATACCAGGGGGTTCCTCGTGCGGCGCGGGGGTGAGCCTATGGGAGGGGTCGTCTTTTTTGGCCCTCGGATCCGATACAGGAGGTTCTATACGGATACCTGCAGCAATGACTGGGACCGTTGGCCACAAGCTGACGCGGGGTCGCTGGCCAGTTGATGGAGTCGTGCCACTAAGCAGTACAATGGATAGCATCGGTGGTTTAACTCGGTCCGTCGAAGACGCCGCATATTTTTTTGGTGCTGTAGATCCGGCTTGGGGCGATCCAGAAGCCTTTCTGACGCATATCACCACGACCAAACTCTCATCCCTACGGATCGCCCTACCAAGTTGCTTGATTTGGGATGATTGTCCGGACGATATCAGTGCCCAGATCCATGCGGCGCTCGACGAGCTGGAAAAAGTTGGTGTGCAACGGACTGATGTAGACGGCTCCCTTTTGGATGAAGCTTTCGATCATTACAGGCGCTGTGGTATCGTCGGTACAGAGTGTAGGGCCTTCCTCGAGCAGGAACTTCCAGAGTGGCTGGATATTGTTCATCCGACCATAGGACATCGACTTGAAGCTGCCGATTCTCTTTCTGATCAAGCTTATGCCTTCGCTGTGGAAGAGCACCGTCGGCTGATGTCTGTGGCGGAGCGACTCTTCGACGAAGGGTCTTTGCTGTTACTTCCAGCCACAATTATTACACCTCCGCCCGTAGCTGAGTTAGAGGACATGAACGTGTACCTGCAGACCAATATTACCGCGCTCCGTCCGACCTGCTGTGTGAATATGCTTGGCCTCTGCGCAGTGACCATCCCAGTAGGACTCGACGACGAGGGCATGCCAGTTAGTCTCCAACTAGTAGGGGCTGCTGGAGCGGACGAGGCCTTACTTGCTGCAGCATTGGCTATGGAAAGAGCCCTGGGGACTGCTCGAGAAAGGCTGGGGACACCGGCTTGTGCCTAGCGTCTTGGCCTGCGTCCATGAAGATTGTTTCCCCGCCGAAGCCTAAGAGGAGATAAGAGGCTCAATGACGACAACCAAGCGTAAAGACTTCCCGATACTCTCCGGGGATCTTGATTCAGTAGATTCGGAACAGATCGAAGGAGTTCGATATCATGAAGACCGGATTGGGTGGCACGAAGCTGCACAGGGCGTGAGGGCTTAGTGGAGCGCGCGACTGCAAGGCAAGAAAACGAACTACTAACTAAGGTATCGGAAGCGGTTCATGAGCGGGTCATCGGGCAAGATCATGCTGTTGAGGGGCTTCTTGTCGGGCTACTGACCGGGGGCCATGTGTTGCTCGAAGGTCTGCCAGGCCTCGCTAAGACGCTTATGGTTCGCACGCTAGCTGAAGCAATTCAAACTGGATTTTGCAGAATCCAATTCACGCCTGATTTGTTGCCAACCGATATTGTTGGTACTCCAGTTTTTGATCAGGGAACTGGAGATTTCCGGGTTCACAAGGGTCCGATCTTCTCAAATATCATTCTGGCTGACGAGATCAACCGTGCACCTCCCAAGGTGCAGGCTGCCCTGCTAGAAGCGATGGAAGAGCGGCAAGTCACAATCGCGGGAGAGACACACTCGCTAGACTCCCCGTTCATGGTGCTAGCGACTCAGAACCCGGTTGAACTGCACGGAACATATCCGCTAGCTGAAGCTCAGCTTGATCGCTTTGCTTTGAAGCTTGATATCAGCCACCCGTCCCGAGATGAAGAAAAAATGATTGTTCGCCGTGTTGCGAGCACAGATTCTCGTCCGATCGAAGCCGTTGCCACAGTCGAGCAAATTTCAGTTGCTCGCGCTGAGGTCGCTGCAGTTCACCTCGATGAGAAAGTCCTCGATTATGTCGTGGAACTTGCTTTCGCTACCAGGGAACCAGGAGTCTATGGATTAGAAGATCTCGAGGACTTGATCGACTTTGGTACGTCTCCGCGTGCGACCATCTTTCTAACTCGGACAGCCCGTGCTCGCGCGTACCTGAGAGGTAGAGATTTTGTGCTCCCGGACGATGTTAAAGCAATGGCGCCGCTTGTTATGAGACACCGACTCCGGACCACATATGAAGCAGACGCCCGAGGCATCGATACTAAGGAAATTATGCGGCGGGTGCTCGGGGCTGTTCCGACCCCCTGAAGGCTGTGGACGGCGAGCGAGTATTTTCCAAAGAGGTAACTGCATGGTTGCGGCGTATCGAGTTGCGTACCCGCGGACTGGTCGAGTCGCTGTTTAGCGGAGAGTACCGATCGGTTTTTAAGGGACGCGGGATGGAGTTTTCAGATATTCGCGAATACCAGCCCGGTGATGATGTGCGGACGATCGACTGGAATGTTACCGCTCGGCGTGGTCGTCTTTTTATCAAAGAGCACGTTGAAGAGCGGGAACTCAGTGTTCTTCTGATTGTTGATTGCTCAGCATCCAAGGGTTTTGGGACAGGGCCTAAGCCGAATATAGTGATTGCATCCGAGATCGCAGGGGTCCTTGCACTAGCGGCTACGGACAACAACGATCGCGTTGGTTTGCTCATTGTGACTGATCGTGTGGAACTCTACATACCACCGGATAGTGGGCGCAGCCACGCTATGCGCTTGGTATTAGATCTTCTCTCATTTCGTCCTTCTGGGAAAGGCACGAAGCTCTCATGTGCGCTCGAGTATGCAGCCAAGGTTCTTCACCAAAGGACTGCGGTTTTCCTAGTTAGTGACTTTCTGTTAGACAACGAATCGGATTCCTCTTTCGCGGCAGATGCGAGGCGATTCAGTCGTGAGCATGACCTGATTCCAATTCGAGTCACAGATCCCGGAGCAGCAAAGTTGCCCAATGTTGGTCTGTTAGCGCTCGCTGATCCAGAGACTGGTATAAGGCGGATCCTGAATACAAGCGATAAGCTCGTGCGCCAGGATTATGCAGCGAGTCGATCAGGCCAGAGGGCTGTGATCGACAAGCTTTTTCACCAGCTCCAGACAGATGTAGTTGAGGTTATGTCGACAGAAGACTATGTCCTCCCATTGATCAGGTTCTTTCGTCGCCGAGAGCGAGTGGCATGATGAAGAACATGCATCTTGCCCTGGCTATTTCCTGGGTCCTGGCGGCTGGGACAACGACGGTATCGCTTACAGCTCAAATATCGCTGGAAGCAACTGGCTCACTTTCAGCAGACACTGTAGGCCAGGGTGACGCCTTCGAGCTATACGTTGAAATCGAGGTGCCCTCGGGCAGCGCGGTGTATTTTCCTGACACAGTACCCAGTGCGTTTGGCCTGGAGAGCTTCAGGGCGGTTGATTGGGAATCAGAAGCGTTCGGTGATGGGGGAATGCTGAAGCTCACCTATCCACTGATTGCCTTTCAAATCGGGTTGGTGCCCGTCCCTGGATTGGATGTATTCATAGGTCCAGCGACAGGGGTAGAGAGTCCATCCTTCCACACTGGGTCAGTGATTGGGGAATGGAATAGCGTGGCTGCCGATTCTGGACTTGAGGCGCTAGAGCGGGTTCCTGTTGCCCGACAAGCTGTTTGGGTCGCATCACCAATTCAGCCAGGAGACATCAGTGCTGGCCTAGAACCAAGGTTGCCTTCTGATGTATTGGGAGCGAATTGGGACTGGCTCTCCCTTGTCTTAATTGTATCGCTGTCGACCGCGTTTCTAGTGGCCATTACTCCGATGGTGAGGAAACTGCTTACGGATCAAGGCGGCAAGGAAGAATCACCCGATGCTTCTCTCGGTCCAGATCCCGCTTTGGTCCGGTGGCAAGCTGCTCTAGACGAGCTTGATCAAATTTTCAGTCTGGGTTTGCACTTAAGCAAGGAAGTGGAGGAATTTTACGGTCGTAGTAGCCGAACAGTGCGCACTTATATCGAAGGACTGGATGCGGCCTGGGGGCCGAGTTTCACGAGTTCGGAGTTGATGTTACAACTCGGTAGGGGAGTTAACGGATCCTCTCTCAATCTTTATGGGTCGATGGATGTGGCCGAAGTTGTGAAGTTTGGTCGACTCCGGCCGGATGGGGACTCCGCGGAAAGCGATTGGCGGGCGTTGAGGAATTGGGTCGAAGAGTCTAGGAGTATAGAACTATGAGTTTCGAGTTTGGACAACCAAGCTTCCTGGTTCTCCTGAGCCTATTGCCCGTATGGTGGTGGTGGGTACAACCCAAAGGTCTAGCTGGACTGCTCACAGCTCATGGGGAACCGGCTGAAGCACTCGCACTCCGTGGCTGGAGAGCTCGCACGTTGGAGACCTTGCCCAGTGCGATGCGGTTAACCGCACTCGGATTCCTGATCCTAGCGCTTTGTCAGCCACGTATTGTCCGGATCCTAGAGGAGCCAGTCACTGAGGGGGTAGGAATCGCATTTGCGATCGACCTGTCGACTTCGATGTGGGCGGAAGACATGGCGGAGCGAACAACCAGACTGCAAGCCGCAAAGGCCACCGTTCTTCGTTTTCTTGAAAATCGTGAAGACGATGTTGGCTTGGTTTCTTTTGCTGGAGAATCTTTGATCAGGCTGCCTGTGACCCACGACACGTACGTAGTCGAGATGGCTGTGGACGAGATGGAGGTCGGTCTGCTAACTGACGGTACTGATATTGCCGGGGCGATTGCTGCCGGGGCTGGGCTCCTCAGGAATGCTCCTCACACATCTAAGGTTCTCATTCTTGTAACGGATGGTGCTCATAACAAAGCTGGAATCATCCCGGCAGTCGCAGCTCGAGCAGCAGCAGCATTCGATGTGAAGGTTTACCCGATCGCGATCGGTGATGAACAGGGTCCGCGCGCGGCTGTGGATGAGATGGAAACCATCCTGACACAGACCGCTCGGATTACGGGTGGGCGTTACTTCCGGGCCACAGATGTGGAGGCACTGGAAGCTATCTATGATGAAATCGACAAACTTGAGATAGCATCGGAAATCATCACAGAACACGAGGAATCGGTCCCGCTCGGGCTATGGCTTATCATAGGGTCGATGGCGTTTGTGGTAGGAGCAAACACGCTTCGTGGATCACGTTGGGGTGTGTTACCATGACCTTCTCTCATCCTGCACTTTTGGCGTTGGCTCCGATCATTGTATTGGTCATGGGGTTAGCTCTCACCGCCCAATGGCATAGATACCGGAGGCTTGAGGAGGCTTTCGGCGGAAGAAACGCGGCTAGGAGGCTGACTTCGATCGACCTTCACAGGTTTCCCAAGAGTCGGTTATCGTGCCTCATTGGAGTAGGCCTGACATTGACCATAGCAGCTGCGGGCCCGCACATCGATTTTGGGTCGACACTGGATCCTGAACAGCCGGTAGATCTTGTGGTTGCAGTAGATGTTTCCCTTTCAATGACCGGGAATGACGTTGTTCCGAGCCGGTTGGACCGTGCGAAGGAAGTCGTCAATGCAGTAACCGAGTCTTTGACGCAAGAGCGAATCGGACTCGCCATTTTTGCGGACTGGCCGTATACCGTGCTTCCGATGACGGATGACCCCAAACTCGTACGATTTTTTACGGAATCACTCGCTCCAGATCTAATCGAAGAGCGTGACCAGGGCACTTCATTGTCCCTGGTGATCAAGCACGCGACAGAGATACTTAATGCACGTCACAGGCCGGAAGCTCAACAAGCAATTCTCTTGATCACTGACGGAGAGGGCCATGAAGACCCGGCCTTGATTCTAGATTCAGTTGCAGTCGCTACGGAGATGGGGATTCGTATTTGGACGGCGGGTGTAGGTACCAGTGCGGGCTCGAGTCTTATGACCGCAGGGGACGATCCGGTTCTGGTTCTTGGGGATGACGGTGAGCCTATCGTATCACGGTTGAATGAAAATTTGCTCCGAAGCATCGCGACCTCAGGAGGTGGTAGCTATCACGATGTTCGTGGGGCGGCAGGGCTTCGTAGCCTGCAAGCTCGCTTTCGGAGAGCAGAGACTGCCTCGGCTCTAGGTGGCGAACCAGTAGGAGTAGCACTCTGGATTCTCTTGCTGACAGTGCCGCTTCTCTTCTTGGAAGGAAAGATGGATTCAGGTGGAGTCATAGAATCTCCCCGCCTCAATGAGCCACGAACTTGAATAGCTCCAAGATGGATTTTGTGTTCGAAGCCTCATGGCTACGCGTGACAGTGATATCGCTGACGCTTGCCGGTCTCATCTTCACATGGACGAATGAGCGCAAGAGTGTGGAGCGCGCCAATCGACTCCATCGGAGTGGAGATTTGCCAAAAGCTGCAGCCGTTTATAAGAGTAGAATAAACTCGGATTCTTTGCGTCTAGACATCCGATATAATCTCGGTACGAGCTTGCTTGAACTTGGAAGTGCCGGAGCTGAGGAGGAATTAGCTCTTGGTGTGGAGAGTGATGAAGATGAAGTCACGAAGCTCGCACTCTATAACCTAGGTCTGTCGCGCCTTCTCCGGGCTGTTTCAGCTGAGCATGTTGACTCGATGAGGATCCATGCTCGTGCATCGGTCCAAGCCAACCGCAACACACTTCGCCTAAGTCCTGATCAGGTTGACGCCAAATGGAACCTCTCTATGGCTCAGCGACTGCTGGATTCCATCGATGCTGCGAATAGACGAGCGGGCAGAGTGACAGCTGAAGGCCCTGCAAATCCAGATGAACTTGTACCTGCAGAAAATATGCTTGAAGGGGAAGAGGAAGACCCAAGGCAGGGGTTTGCGCCACTAGAAGGAGATGATGAAAGCCTAGCCGAATTGAGTGAGGAAGACCCCCTCCCGTTTGCTGAAGCTGCTGAGATTCTTGGAGCAACAAGGCTTGACGGGACTGCGATCATGCGGAAACTGCTCGCTCTTGAGAGTAGAACTAGGTGGGGTAGGCAACTCGGTAGGGTGGGACCAAAGCGTTAGGCCAGCTGAATTTAGTGAAATGGTGCCCCCCGACCGGGATGACTCCCGCCCGCATTCTATGTCTTGCTTGCTTGTCTCAACCCTCCTACCAAATAGCGACGTCGAAGAGCTTGCTGTATTTGATTGTCAGCGCTCGGTTTAGCGGGGTGTCTAAATCAGTGATTATTTCTAGGAATATCTAGTCAGGGCTTGGGGGATTTTAGCTTATCCTACTCTGCACATTGGATCTTCACCACGCACCCATTCGGACAGCATTCGCCACTCTGGATCTGATTGTGAGAACCACCTTCTACCACCACCGTGGTAGGGGTCACCACCCTCTTCAGGGGCAAGTGGATGTGTTAAGAAGCGGCTTCTTAGAGGGTAACCCGGCTCAATATACCGCTCAACGATCCTGAAGTTTTGCCGGGACTCCTCTAAATTCCAGTAGCTCCGTCCATCAGGAATCGATCTTGCAAAGCCACGCCCCCCACCGCTGTGGCAGTGCACGCACTCCATCCGGCCCTCCCGCTTATTCTGAAAGATCTGCTGTACACATGAGCGGAAGAATTCGAAATCAAGCGGAGGTGATGCAATCTTTTGATCTTCGAGGTCCACGGGTGTGCTGGCAGCTGCGACCCATGCGGCCATAGTCTGCCACTCTGGATCTGCTTGGCTGGAAAAGAATTTCCCGCCTACATGGAACGGCGTTCCACCAGCCTGCGTTGCAAGTGCCTTAAGTAGGAGTCTGCTTCGCTCAGGCTGGCCGGGTACCACTAAGCGTGATACCACCGAAAAGTTTCGACGAGACTCGACCTCTGTCCAATAGACGCTTCCGTCTTCACGCTCTCGCAACGGTGCAAGCTTAAGTGGTGTCCCACTACTAATATGGCATGTAGCGCATGGGGACACGCTTGGCCCGTGTCCACCACGTGGCGCAATGAAGATCGGTTCAACTTCCGTGCGGTACACATCAAAGCTCAATTCTTGTTGTGACTCAACTGCTACTGTTAGGGTGAGTGTAGCAGCGGTTATTGCTGCCGGGCTTAGCACCAAAAAGGGTCGGCGTGTCCTCATCGGTTGCCGCCCGAGAGAATGGCCGTGTGATTCCGCTTCGGAACTTGTCCTACTCTTATCCGCTCGAGCTCGACCATGTTCTGCGTGTCGATAACGGAGACATTGTTAGAGCCTGCATTCGCGACATACATCAGCCGCCCGTCAGGGGTCATCGTCAGCCAATCGGGGTCATGTCCGACCTCAACTCCGCCCAGAAACTCAAAGTTGGGCAGCGACCAAGCGTATACATGGCTATTCGGTTTGCTGGTCGACCAGAGCTGAGAACCATCCGGTGAGACAGCGAGGCCGTGGCCCGGCGAGCCTTGAAGTGCATCATTACTTACGCGGTTGAAGGGGAGCTCCGGCATCGTCAATGTCCGTATTACTTCTTTCTTACCGAAGTCCACAACATAAACACCATGAAAATCGGATAGTTGTACAAAAATTCTCTTCGTGGACCCATCGGAGTTTGTTTCAAATGCCATCGGCCGCACGCCACTATCGAAGTGCATAGACCAAACGGGCATGTCTGTTTCAGTATCGACGACGGTTAGGGTGCGTGCACCGATCATGCCGGCCACCATGTAGTTTCCGTCGGGAGTCACGTAGACATTGTGGACACCACCTAATGTTCGGATTCGCTTTTCAACACGCTGTTCCGTCAGATTGATTACGTCGACGAACGCATCGACTCCGGTGATGGCGACATAAATTTTTTGGCCATCCGGGGTGATCGCAACGTTATTCGGTCGGCCTGTAAGTGGAATCTTGGCCGTAACTATGAGTGTCTGAGTAGAAACAATGTCCAATGTGTGATCCACTTCATTACTGAAATAGTAGGCGCTCCCATCCGGTGCCGAGCTTACCCCATGGGGGATTTCGATCCCCATGATCACGCCCACAACTTTGTTCGTGACAGGATCAATGATATGGATATTGTCTCCTGCCGCATTCGTCTGAATGATCCTAACTGTCTGAGCTGCCACCGGGGCAGTCACGAAAAGTGCTAATAGCAATAAGGGGAGTGTCCCGGAAGATCCGATGCGCATCATATAACCTCCGCTGCAGAATACCCGACCAGGGTAAGCTTCTGGGCACTAAAAACACCAGGGATCATTAGACGAATGTACCCATTGCCCGTTGTCTGCTAGTGATGCACCCTCTTGGATCCGAAGCTTTTCATGAACAAAGAGGACTCATGTATCGAACTCTACATAGCATGGCCGTTGCCACCTCAGTTGCAGTTGTCGCCTTGTTTGGGTGTGTGCCATCGGGAGATGGCGAATCAGGACCCGACCAAGAGGTGCCGTTCGATGTGCTCATCACCGGTGCTCGCGTCATTGATGGAACCGGTAATCCTTGGTTTCGAGCTGACGTAGGTATCCGGGGGGATGTGATTGCCGAGATCGGTTTACTAAGCGATAGGGCTGCTACTCGTACCATCGAGGCCAGCGATCGCATAGTAAGTCCTGGGTTCATCGACATGATGGGCCAATCCAGCCTCGTGCTCATCACAGATCCACCAAGCGCAGAGAGCAAACTACGCCAAGGAATCACGACATACCTCTCTGGTGAAGGAGGCTCTCCTGCACCTCAGAGTGCTGAGACACAGAGTTTACCCTTGATCATCAGCGGTGATACGGTCCGCTGGAACACGTATAAAGAGTATTTCGCAATCATGGAACGGTTCGGGATTCCTATCAATGTGGTCCATGATGTTGGTCTAACGCAGGTCAGGCGTGTGGTACTTGGGGAGGGAGACGTTCAGCCGACAGCTGTTCAGCTTGAGGAGATGAAGGCGCTGGTTCGTCAGGCAATGGAAGATGGTGCCGTCGGAACGTCTACGTCATTGATATATCCCCCCGCTGTGTATGCTCGCACAGATGAACTCATTGAACTCACGAAGGTCGCTGGAGAGTACGGTGGGGTGTACTTCACGCACATGAGAAACGAGAGCCACGCGGTCTTGGAGGCAATCCAAGAGGCAATCACGATCGGGGAAGGTGCTGGAGTTCCTGTACATATTTACCATCTGAAGGCTGCTGGTCAGGACAATTGGCCTCTTATGAATGATGCTCTGGCTTTGATCGATTCTGCCCGCGCAGAAGGTATGGACATCACCGCGGACATATACCCGTACATCCGTAATGGCATTGGTCTTGGTTCATTCCTGCACCCTCGGCACTATGCGGAGGGTACCGCTGCATTCCTAGCCACGCTCTCTGATACCGAGTTGCGCAGCAGATTAAGGGAGGAGGTTGAGAGCACCTCAGATTGGGAGAATTGGTATCGCCATGTTGGTATGGACTGGAATAACGTTCTGATCGTTTCAGCTCCGGATACGAATGTGATTAATCGCTCGATCGCTGGTGCTGCAGAGGTACTCGGTGTTGACGCCTGGAGCGCTTTTTTCGACCTAGTCCAGACTGGGAGCGTTAGTGTGAATCCGAAGAGCATGAACGAGGAGCAGAAGTGGCAAGCGCTTCGCGCAGACTTCGTCATGATTGATACTGATGCTTCGCCAGTGAATCCAGCGACAACTGCGAGTTCCCATCCGAGGGCTTTTGGAGCCTTTCCCCGAGTGATCGCTAAATATGTTCGCGAAGATGGTGTTCTAACACTTGAGGATGCAGTACGTCGGATGAGTTCATTAGCAGCACATCGGCTTGGTCTCTACAGTCGTGGAGTTGTGGCTCCCGGTATGATTGCCGATCTCGTGGTATTTGATGAAGAAAAGTTGAGGGATGAAGCAGATTTCGGGGCTGACGCAATGCAATACGCCCTGGGTGTCGATTATCTGTTTGTGAATGGTACGCTGGTCATCGATGATGGCCAGCTGGTGGACTCGCGGCCAGGTAGATTGCTGAAACGTGAAGGAAGCTATTAGGGGAGATAAAATAGGCAGAGCCCTCAGCCCTTAGAGGGCTGAGGGCTCTGTTCTTCCACTAAAGAGACAGGGCTCTTCTACTACTCCTGATATTGCGAATCAGCCACCCGGATGCAGGTGAAAGCTCACGCGTGTGTTCTCCCACTCGAGCACGATATCCCCCATCGCGTTGTCATCATCCGGTTCATAGCGGAATCTCATGGTCTCAACCATTTCATCCATTGTCTCGGGAGTGGCAGTAAAGCTAGCCATCTCAGTTTCCCGGACCCCAGGCGTTATCGGCACGCCCCAGCGCTCATAGCTCGGGTTCACGAAGAATGTCCACTCTTCTGCACCTGGTTCGGCGTAAATTGAGTACGCGCCGGCTTCAAGCGCGACGCCTCCAATTGAAGCAGGTCCGGTGAGGTGTAGTGCAGTCGCTTCATCTGCACCGACTCTCCAAGCTGCACCAAATGGGACTAGCCCACCCATGATCTCTCGGCCT
>Ga0310121_10000582_pt1 | contig 39683 bp, 33 predicted proteins | sample CB27_Tmax_986_MG_FD_203504 | JGI IMG/M metagenome (GOLD analysis project Ga0310121, IMG submission 203504) | Marine microbial communities from Western Arctic Ocean, Canada - CB27_Tmax_986 | ecosystem: Environmental > Aquatic > Marine > Oceanic | place: Canada: Western Arctic Ocean | collected...
AGAGTTCCTCCCTAAAGGAGATCTTCAACTCTACGACGATCGAAGTGAATCCGAAAAGTGCAGCAGGATCTATTGGGGAGTCTTTATCTATCCGCCGGAGGCAGATTTAGTTCAACTTCATTTGGTTCTTGCGGTTGGCTGACGTGGGTTCGGTCTCCAGGCCGAAATCTTCTTTCTTCGAGCCGTTGGCTCGGCCCACGGCGGCCTGGAGACCGCCGCCACGTCCCTCGACTGGAGTTTCTTTCTCAAATGGGGCAGCACCGCTGTGGAGCCACTAAGCTGAAACTTCATCGGCGAGAAAAACGCGCGCGAACCAACATCTGACAGAGCAGCGACCGTCGGATGGGCAATGTTGGCGTGGAACCAGTCCAGCTACGCATCTCGCCAGTCGAAAACCACGTTCATCATGGTCTTGTCGCGGCGAAGGGCCATTTCGTAGGGTTCTGCGATCTGCGTGTAGTGCAGACGGTGTGTGACCAAGCGCTTGGGCTCCAGCAGCCCCTGCGCCATCAGTGAGAAAAGATGGGGACGGTGTCGTCTCTGACCGGTGTCAGAGCTCAAGGCAGGGTAGAGATCTGGATCGGTGTGGCAGACAGCAATCAAGCTGATGCCCTTGATGTAGAAATACTCCATCGACAGCGGGTTGAAATCGAGCTGTTCTTCGCCTCGACCCGATAGGCTGACGATCGCAACCCGGCCATTGGTCCTAACGATCTGCACCGCCGTACGATAAGCAGGCCAGGGGTTGGCGGTGAGAATCACCAGATCGATCCCTCGACCTTCAGTAAACGTGTCGAGTTTACGCTCCAGCTCCGGATCATCGCTGCGAAAAAGTCCATGTGCGCCCATTCTGTCTGCCATTTCGAGACGCAGGTCGCTGTTGCCGATGGCGGCGATGCGACCGCCGTAAAGCGGACCAACCGCGACGGCACCCAGCCCCAGCGTCCCCAGACCCACGACGGCAACGTTCTCGCCTGGGCGAAAGGTCGCCTTGTGATAGCAGTGAGCACTCAGGGAATAGAGATTGCCAAAAACTGCATCTTCCGGGTGGACTCCGTCGGGCACCTTCACCAGATCCGGAGTGACTTTAACCACATACTCAGACTGGTGATGCATCGACGACAGGACCGTGTCTCCGACCTGGAAATCCTCGCCCCCCGAGCCCACTCCCTCGACGATCCCCAGATTGCTATCCCCAACCCAGCGCGGGTAATCTGGTGCCCCAGGCACCTGCTCCGCCCCCTCGAAATTACCGCGATCAGTGCCGATCTTGAATCCGGTGATCTGGGTGCGTACCCAGACCTCGTCCGGCTCCAGGTTCGAAGAATCTAGCGGTTGCTCCTCCATGCGAAGATCCGAGGGCCCGTACAGAATCGCTATTTTCATCTTCTTGTCTCCTGACGTATCAGAGGCAATCGGCGATCTCTAGACACGACGGCGTGCAGTGTTCGGATGGGGCCGTGGCATGGGTGAACAGCCGGGTATGATCAGAGCCCGGTCGAGACCAAACAGAACCGTAAGCGGACAAACCAAGGATCCGGATTAAGCCAGTCGCCTAGACACTGCCCCAGAGTGCTCCGGGCTTAGTCCGTACTCCCTCGAGGCGCTCCGCCGTCCACGGTTCTGCGGGCTGATCTTCAGTCTGGTGGCTATATCGACAAACCAGATTCGCGACTATATTTCCTCGAGCGTACTCGGCGTAAAGAGCTTCTTGCCATCCACTTCGCTCACCATACCGGTAGCTCGTACCGACTTGGAACCCTGACAGACATGCGAGTTGTGGAAGTCCTGGGCCACCTGATTCTGGACTACATGGTAGACGGTCTCCACACCGGCGGTCGTCACGACGATTACGGGTTCGCAGCTTGAGCTCTCTCCCCGGCTGCACTTGTTACACACATCCTGGCCTTCGATTACCGTCTCTTCCCCCGAGAGGGCAAACGGAACGGCAAGAACAGCAACGCACAAAATCGCAAAAACTGATCTCTTCATGTCATCCTCCTAAAGTGGAACTGAGAAATAAACCGGCCGAGCCACGCTCGACGAAGCGGTAACACAAAACAACAACGCATTCTCGAAAAGCTTAGGACAAAACACCCCGGGTTGACAACTCACGGGGTTCTTGAGACCGAACACCCCAGCTACCTAGCCGCTCTCAACTCACTCGCTGTATGGTCGATGCTCCGGTGGTGAGTGGCAAGGACATCGAGCCCGAAATCCCCTTCCCAGTCACGCCAGACCGAGTGGCTATGGTTCCCTTGGTTTTGGGTGTTGTCGTATTCGATCAGAAATCCCGGGGTCTGGACGCGGTAGTAGACCCCCTTCCCCGGCTCAGTACTCCCAGTCCAGGCAAAGAGAATCATCTCTCGCGAAGCAGCATCGAAACTCTTCATCCGCTGGTCCTTGACGGTAGAAGATCCGTTGCCCGCATACTCGGATACCAGTGAGCGAAGCAGAGCGAAGCTTGAGGAGCCTAGTTCCGTGGCCGACAGTCCACGGGGCTCATTCTCAAGCTTGGCCCGACGATCCACGAAGGTCAGAATGTCCGGATAAGCCACCTCCTGTAAAATGGCTCGATCCCGCTGTTTCCGAGTGAGCGAAGCCAGCAGTTGTCGGGCGAGCTTGTCTTCGTTTGCCAGCACCCGCATCCCTTTATCGGCTCCTTGCATAACGGTGTCAGGATTGGCCCCATAGAAAGCTGGGCTGGCCGATACCAGATTTCCATTCTTGACTGTGAAGTTCAGGGACAGATGATGGCCCTCGAAGCGCCAGCCCCAGGCCCCCGCAGCCGACGGCTTACCGAACATGCTGAAGTAGTACGCCTCCCGGTCCCGATTTCCAGAGGTATCGTTCTCGAGGATGCGGAGAAGTTCTTCCAGTTTCATCACACCCTTGGCCTTGGCGAGACCCTGGGTGCTGAGTCCCGATCGCAGTAGATCTTCCGCCAGTTTGTCCTGTTCGTCGTTCAGAAATTTGTAGCTGACCCCCATACGGGCGTGACCGTAGGCGGCTTCGACCATCGAATCGGGGAAAAAATGCCAGTGGAAGCGGTGCTCGGCTCCGAAGGGCGTCACAGCAACTGCTTTCTGCATGGCGGAAAGCGAATCGAAAAAACGTGTGGCCGCCCCCACCATATCGGTGTCCTCGCCGGGAGGACGGGAGGCAAACATGAGCGAGGCGGCACCCAGGAAAAGGATAAGTATTCTGATTTTCATGAGATTAACTCCAACGGGGACCAATTATAGCGAGATTGGGCAACCAGCAGCAATACCAAAGCCCTGGGTTTAATCTTGTAACTGGTGGGCAGACGACTCTTCAAATCGTTACGCTCGCCAGTTTCCCTGCCCTGAACCTTGTCAATCAGGTTGCATCATAACCGGTCGCGATCATAGAATTCCCCTAGTTTCGCCGTCAACAAGGACATTGGGACCTAGAAAATGAAGCCGAGGCTTTCAAGTTCAGCTCTGTTTCTGCTCGTACTATCTACCTTCTGCCTCCTAGCACACGGCCGCCAGGACGACGGTGCCGAGTTCTTCGAAAAGAAAGTGCGGCCTCTACTGTCCAAGCACTGCTACGCCTGCCATTCGAGTGCAAGCAAACCCATTATGGGAGGCCTGAACCTCGACCAGGAAGATTCCTTTCGCAAGGGTGGCACCCGGGGAGCCCTGATTGAGCCAGGCGATCCAGAATCGAGCCTGCTCATCAAGGTAGTCCAACACCAGGATGAAAAACTCAAAATGCCCCCGACGGGCAAGCTGTCCGAGACTGACCTTGCAAGCCTCGCCCAGTGGGTCCGGATGGGTGCTCCCTGGGGCGTATCCGATCCCGGCAAGCAGCCGTCCGGTACGGGATTCTGGGCTTTCCAGCCTCCCAGCGAACCCCCTCTCCCGCAGCTAGAGAACAAGACCTGGGCCAAATCACCTATCGACCGCTACATCTTGGCTGCACTGGAAGCGCAGGGGTTACAGCCCGCACCGCCAGCTGACAGGAGAACCCTCCTGCGCCGGGCGACCTTTGACCTGATCGGCCTTCCGCCAACACCCGAAGAAGTCCAAGCTTTTCTGAACGACGAAAGCGATGGGGCCTTTGCAAAAGTGATCGATCGTCTCCTGAGCTCGCCCCGTTACGGAGAGCGTTGGGGGCGTCACTGGCTGGACGTTGCCCGCTATGCCGATTCGAACGGCCTGGACGAAAACATTCTCTATAGGAATGCCTTCCGCTATCGCGACTATGTCATCGAGGCCTTCAACAAAGACAAGCCCTACGATCAGTTTATCCAAGAGCAGCTTGCCGGAGACCTGATGCCAGATCCAGGCGACCTGGACATCACATTGGAACGCTGGAAGGCCACCGGCTTCCTCTCAGTAGGCGCCAAAATGCTGGCCGAAGATGATCCGGTCAAGATGGAGATGGACATCGTCGATGAGCAGTTGGACACGGCCATGCGAGCCTTCACGGGCCTGACCATCGGCTGCGCCCGCTGTCATGACCACAAGTTCGATCCGATTTCCACGAACGAGTACTACGGCATGGCTGGGATCTTCAAGAGTTCCAAAACCATGGAGAACTTTAAGGTCGTGGCGAAATGGCACGAGTACGTGCTGGCGCCAGAGGAGGATCGGGAACGGCTCAGGCTTCACGAGGAGAAGATAAAGACAAAGCAGAAGGAAATCTCGCTTCTTACCAACTCGCAGAACCAGAAGCTCATCGCTCGAGGCCGTAACAGAGTGGGCGCCTACCTGATGGCCGCCGGAGACCTCCTGGAATACAGGAAGACAGAACTTCACCCTCTACTGCCGGAAGATGGCGAGACCTTACCAAGCGCATGGATACTGCGTCCGGCCTCCGATTTCGATCGGGGTAACGTCAACCGAAAACTGGAAAAGGGCAAGGACAACCTACCCGAGAAGACAGAGAAGGAGGACACTCGAGAGACTCCCTATTTTGCTGAATACGACTTCGAACTGGCCTCGCCCGGAAACTACCAGGTTCAGCTGCTCGAGGTTGAGGCCGGAAAGGGAACGGCGGACCTGCTCGTCAACCGAGTACTGATAAGAACGGGACTCGAGGCAATCGAGAACCGTCGTCCCTCCCCCGATTCCGCCGGCTGGTCCGTTGCCGGAGTCTTTCCGATGGTGGTCGGCAAGAACACCATTCGGCTCGAGCACAAACAGCTTTTCCCCTATTTCGAAAAACTGCTGATCGCCCCCAATCCGCTTCCGGCAGATAGCCCCGTTCCCAAAACCCGCGATCAGATAGCACAACATTACGACGTCAATCCCCTCTTCTTGAAACAGTGGGGGGAGCGTCTGCGCCGCAGCCAGGGAGCCGTTCATTCTGTGTTTTATCTCTGGCACTCCTACGGGTCCAACGCCTCGCTTGACAATTGGACTTCTCCTTCCTCCAGTCTCTTCGAAGGCTTCCAACCCTCTACCCGAGAGGAACTAGCCAACCGATATCAGGTCTTGCTTCGAAAGTCGGTGAAGGCTTGGGAGACACTCTACGGGGAACTCGAGAAAACTGAAGAGGAGGGAGAGGAGAACGAGGCTGGATCTGAGAAAAAGGAAGAACCCGAAAGGAAGCTTGACGACCCGGCACTCGAGGCGCTGAGACAGGTCCTATACGAGGAGTGGGGACCGTTCCGTGCGCCTGAGGATTTCAAATCCTACTATCCGAAACGGGGACTGGAGACGCTGGCGCAACGTGAGCGCGAGTTGAAGTCTCTGGAAGAGACAAAACCCGAACTTCCCAGGGCTATGGGCGTCAGGGAAGGCAGGGAGGTTGGGGATCTTCCACTGCATGTCCGGGGAAGTCACTGGAATCTAGGCAAGGCGGTGCCCCGGGGTTTTCTCAGCTTCGGACTGAAAGAAAAACAGCCGCTTCCCAATAGCTCCCGAAGTGGTCGCCTTCAGCTGGCCCAATGGCTCACCCGAAGAGACCATCCCCTCACCAGTCGGGTGATGTCGAATCGAATCTGGCGCTGGCACTTTGGAAGTGGCATCGTCGCCTCGACAGACAACTTCGGCAAGCTCGGGGAGAGGCCCTCCCACCCCAAGCTGCTGGATTGGCTCTCACTCCGTTTCGTGGAGAGTGGCTGGTCAGTGAAGCAGATGCACCGGCTCATCATGCTCACGAATACCTACCAGATGAGCAGCAAGTATTCGGCGCTCGCCGTCGAGCGAGATCCCGAGAACCGCTTACTGTGGCGAATGGACCGGCGAAGACTGGAGGCCGAAGCCATCCGGGACGCCATCATGATGGTCTCTGGAGGTCTGGATTTCGAGATGGGAGGTTCGATTCTAGGCGTCAAAAAGGAAGGCTACGTTGAGAGAGACAAGATTGATTACGACCGTAATAGGCGTGCGGTATACCTCCCCGTAATCCGAAGCTCCATATATGACTTCTTCCGGGCTTTCGACTTCGCGGATCCTTCGGTGTTGAATGGCAACCGAGAATCAAGCGTAATGGCACCGCAGGCGCTGTTCATGATGAACGGTTCCGTAGTGCTGGACCATTCCCGCCGCTGGGCCAGCGAACTCCTGAAGCGGCGGGATCTGGATGACAACAGCCGTATTCGAACGGCCTACGAACAGGCTTTTGCACGGCTTCCAACTCCAAGTGAAACCGAGCAGGCTCTGAGTTTTATCCGTCAGATCGAGGGGGCTCTTTCCGACCGTGAAGAGGACTCCCAGAAGCGGCGGCGGCGGGCTTGGCAGAGTTTCTGCCAGTCCCTGATGGCGTCCAACGAATTCGTTTACCTGGGCTGAGCGGTCTGCCTCATACTGCGAGCCGGATCCATTCGAGAAAGCAACTTCTCGGGGCCAACAGAGATCTTGCTGTTGTCCGACTCTCTCCTCGAAACTTGGGCTCATCTTGCTACGGGTCAAGTCGTTCGCGGCTCCGTTGATCTCCATCGTTGGGGATGGTAGTCGCTCGTTTGGAATTTGGTGCTTCTGATATTGGAGCTTGTTTGTATCTTGTATCTTGGATTGTCGAAGTTTCAGGTTAGCCCCACCTCCGGCTGCGCCGGATCGTACAGGAAAGAAACTTCGGGTCCGGCGTAGCGGTGGGCTCCAGGCCGCGGTCCGAGCCAAAGGCTCGAAAGAATACTTCGGCCTGGAGGCCAAAGCTACTTTTTCCAACGAAGTTTCAGCTTAGTTTTACCCCCAGGAAGCCCTGGCCCCATTCAAGAAAGAAACTTCCGGCTACTGGGGATTTGTGCTGTTGTCCGGCTCTCTCCTCGGAATCTGGGCTCATTTTTCCAACGGCTCAAGTCGTTCGCGGCTCTGTCGGACTTGGCTTCGTAACGCTGGTAGTTCACCCGTTGGCGGCACCTTCGGAGGACAGGAGACGTACGACGTATTCTTGAAGTTTCAGCCTAAAGACGACTTGGTTTATAATGCTCTGGTTCACATCCATGGGGCCCGCATATGAATAGTCACTGGGACTTCGTTCCACACCGCCGGCTTTCACGCCGTCAAATGCTGCAAAGGAGTAGCGCCGGTTTCGGCGGATTGGCCCTCGCAGCTCTGCTGGGTGAGGAGGCCGGGGCAGCCTCAGCGGACCACTCCAATCCTCTCGCCCCAAAGGCACCCCACTTCCCTGCCCGGGCAAAGCGAGTCATTTTTCTGTTCATGCACGGAGGCCCTTCTCAAATCGACACTTTCGATTACAAGCCTCTCTTACAACGGGACCACGGGAAGCCATTGCCCTTCAAGCGTCCGAAGGTCGTTTCCAGCGAAACTTACAACCTCCTCAAATCTCCCTGGGAGTTCAAGCAGTACGGCGACAGTGGAGCCTGGGTCAGTGAGTTGTTTCCGAATGTCGCAGGTATCGTCGACGAACTCTGTTTCATCAAGTCCATGCATGCCTCCAACTCGCGTCACGGTGCGGCCCTGCTGGAACTGCATACCGGCAGCGACACCTTCGTCCGCCCCAGCATGGGTTCCTGGATCACCTACGGTCTGGGAAGCGAAAACCAGAACATGCCCGGCTTTATCACCATCTGCCCCAGCTCGGGTCACGGCGGCGCCAACAACTACAGCTCGGCATTCTTGCCAGCCCCTTATTCCGGAACTGCGGTGGGAGCCGTGGGGACTCCCGCCAGAGAGGCGAAGATCCCCTTCATCACCAATGCCAAGACCCCACGCGACATCCAGCGGATGGAACTCGACTTCATCCAGCGGTTGAACCGACAGCATCTAACAGGGACCGGATCGGAGGCAGATCTGGAAGGCCGCATCGCATCCTTCGAGCTGGCGTTCCGGATGCAGACGGAGGCACCCGGACTACAGGATATTTCCGGAGAATCCGCTGCCACCCAGAAGCTCTACGGACTGGACAACCGGATGACTGAGGATTTCGGACGCCAGTGCCTGATGGCCCGACGGCTGGCGGAAGTAGGTGTCCGCTTCGTACAAGTCAGCCACAGCTACAAATGGGATCAGCACCAACGGCTGCGACGCGATCACCTTCAGAACGCCCGCGAAGTCGACAGGCCCATCGCCGGACTGATCCAGGATCTCAAAGGCCGGGGGCTGCTCGAAGACACGCTGGTCCTGTGGGGAGGAGAGTTCGGCCGCACTCCCGTCGCCCAGGGATCGGACGGGCGCGACCACAATCCCGAGGGTTTCACCATCTGGTTCGCCGGTGCGGGTGTCCGCCCGGGTTTCCAGTATGGAGCAACCGACGATTACGGATACTATTCAGTCGAGAACAAGGTGCACATGCACGACCTTCACGCCACCATCCTACACCTGCTCGGGCTCGACCATACCCGCCTGACCTACCGCTACGCTGGGAGAGACTTCCGCCTCACCGATGTACATGGCAATGTCGTCAAGGATATCTTAGCCTGATCGCTTAAATTCCAAGACACAAGCTCTTGTACCCTGGAGCTTTCAGGCTACACGAAGGTCTTCACGATTTCACGATGGAGCCCTTGCAGTTCTCCGGGGGCGCGGTTGATCTCTGCTATCTTCTGGGTGAGCTTCGATATCAATTGTCTTTTTTCGAGGCTGTTTCGCAGGATGGTCTGAAGATCTTCGTTGTTCCAGGGTTTTTCTATGTACTGATACAGCCCCACTTCGTTGATCGCCTTGATCGCATTCTCCTTACCAGCGTATCCAGTGAGGATGATCCGGGGCACATCCGGCCTTAGATCCCGGACCTTAGCCAGGAAGCTGATGCCGTCCATTTCAGGCATCAGGTAGTCTGACATGACCAGATCGACCTCGTGCTGTGCGAAGTGGTCCAGTGCCTCGAGCGGAGAAGTGAAGGTCAACACCTCGTAGGAAGTCTCCAGGTTCAAAAATGAGCGATACTCATCAACACCATCTCTTCATCGTCGACAATCATAACGACGCTTTTTTCTGCTGAGTCGGTCATGGCTCTCCTATTCAGGGTCGGCGACCCTGATTTCAGTACTCTCCACTTCCTCGCGCTGGATGGGCAATAACAGCTTAAAGGTGCTTCCCTTTCCAACCTCACTTTCCACCTGGATCGAGCCCTGATGGTCCTGCACTCTGAACCACCTGCCTCACGACCGGGGCGGCCGGGTCGTCTCTGAGCTCGAGGAAATACTTCTTGAGATCCGATCTACACGAATGTCCCAGGAGTTTCGCCACTTGCACCCGGGCCAGCTCAGCTTCCTCGCCAACTGTCGCGAGCAACTCCTCGAGCAACTCTTCGCGAACCTGAGCACACTCCTCCTCACTTCCATTAGAGCGCGAGGTATCCAATCGCGGCCAGCCTAGTGTGAAAATAGGGGCTCTCCAAACACTCCAGTACCCTCTCTTCCCCGTCCCCGTCCGATAGCTGGCGAAGAAGGTGCAGAGCCTCCACCCGCACCTCCTAATCGGGATCCCCCAGGAGCTCCTCAGCGTCAGAAAGAAGGCTCTGATCTGCCTGCCGCTGAAATACCTGGAGGGATTTCCTGCGTACCTCGGCACTGCGATGCTTCATGAGCGGCCGCATAGACAAGACCAGATCCGCGTTCTTTACGGACACCAACATGTCCAGTGCGTAGGTCACCTGCCTTTCGTGCTCGCTGGCAAGGACGGACAACAGTGGCTCAACCATAGAGGTATCGGTGATCTCCATCCGCAGTTCATCTGGGTCGATCTCCCGCCCGACCACGACGGCGAGTCCAGTCCAGATTGCCGCCAGGAAAATGACCACAAGACTGAGCCACCGCACGGAAAATTGGAGCTGCGTCGTCAGAATCCAGAGAACGCCACCCGCCACCCCACGGAACCATCGATCGACCAGTAGGTCGATGAATACCTTGATACGCTTCCTGATCTCCAGGGGATGGGAAGAAACAGCAGCTCCCGGCCCGTCTTGTCGATGGAATATCTGAAGCTGCCGCCGATGCCACGCATCAAGACACCCACCCAGAGGACCGGTGCAACAAACATCCCCACAGACACAACCAGAAGACCAATCGGAAGGAACAAGATGCTGCCCCGACACCTAGAAGCCTGAGCACGCGATAGGTCAAGAGGGATTGAAACAACAGGGAAACCAGACTGAGACGACCGTAGAACCTACCCAAAATGCTGTCAGGTCAGCCTCTTCGGGAAAAGCCTCAGCTGACACTGCCTTGAACTGAACGTCGACAAACGTAGTCACCACCATGGTGAGGGAGAGCATGGCGACGATCCCAGTCAGCTGGCGGCTCTGAAAAAGGGTCCGGAGCATTAGAGCAAAGGTCTCGCGACCCTGCTCCTCGGCCGACTCAGGATCTGGCGGTTCTTCGACATCAGGTCCTCGTGCCGACGACGCCAGATTCAGGGACACGATGCAAATGGCCAGAAAAGCAAGGCAGAAGAAAAGCAGATTCTCAGTCGGAACCTTGAGTACCTGAACCGCAAGACTGGAGAGCTCACCCCCCGTGAGAGCTCCCAGGATGCCTCCCAAAGTCAGTAGCCCGAAGAGCCGTTTGGCCTGTCGGGGATTCATCGAGGCGTTAGCGAAGAACCAGAACTGAGAGGTCGACAGCACACCAAAGATGCTGACCCAGACGTAGAAAACGTAGTACACCCAGAGCTGTTCCAGACTCAACAGCCACCACAAGAGCAGCAGGCTCACGATCAGGATCGCAGTCGTCACATTGATGAGCTGGCTGAGCCCCAGCCGACGGGCTGACTTGGAGTAGATCACAGTTACCGGAACTGCGAGGCAGGCGACTAGGACAAAAGCAATGGTGAGTTGCTCAAACCCGACATGTACCAGGAATAGACTGTCCCTGCTGGGTTTGAGGAAATAGTAGGTCAGAAGCAGAAAATATTGGTATAAAAACAGGGAAAAGGCCAGGGCTCCCTCGCCCTTTCGAACATCCACAACGGAACTTAAGAAGCGCCTTATCCTCATGCTAGGCGCTGTTTCAGGTTAGCCCGCCCCCAGGAGTCCTAGCCCCATTCCAGCAAGAAACTTCATTATCCTACAGTGGCACGGGCATCCCTGCCCGTGATGGCCGATCGGTCGAGCCAAAGGCTCGAGAATCACGGCCTGGAAGGCCGTGCCACAAGCTGTAACCTGCCTCAGACCGCAAGATCGATGGCACAGTGTCGGTTGTGGGACAAACAGTCACGGCCCGATTAGATGACTGCTTCTCGGAACTGGGTTTCAAACGCAGGCATAACCTCCGACCTGCGACCCTTTCTTTCAAGTTAAGCCAACCGCAGCCTTTGCACCTGGACATCTTTCCTGAAATAATCAAGCCTTTTCTGAGTATTTTTCGAAGTTAGCGGGAGGCTGAATGACTTTCGTATCGGATTTGGAACCTCGGGAATTGTGGAAGCACTTTGACCAGATATTGACGATCCCACACGGCTCGAAAAACGAAGAGGCCGCCGCCCAGTACGTCATCGAGGTGGCGACCAGGAACGGCCTCTCCTTTAGACGAGATCCGACCGGAAACCTGGTCGTGGCCAAGCCCTCCGCTAAAGAAAACGGCTCCGCAGCTACGACCATACTTCAGTCGCATCTGGATATGGTGAACGAAAAGAACGCCGACGTAGAGCACGACTTCACCAGGGATCCCATTTCTCCTCGCCGAGAAGAAGACTATCTGTATGCGACAGGAACAACGTTGGGTTCGGATAACGGGATAGGAGTGGCTTCTACGCTGGCGGTCATGGAAAGCTCATCCATCCAGCACGGTCCCATGGAGTTACTCTTTACCGTAGACGAGGAGACGGGACTGACGGGCGCCGCCGGCCTCCAGCCCGATTTCCTGAAGGGCCGTCGCCTGCTGAATCTCGACAGCGAAGAAGAAGGGGCAGTCTACATTGGATGTGCTGGAGGCGCCGGGACAAACCTGCAACTTGCCCTGAGCTACACCAAGCCCAGGGCCAAATCGTTGCCACTGGAAATACAGCTGGCCGGTCTGCGAGGCGGGCACTCAGGTGCAGAAATCCACCTCCAGAGAGGCAACGCCATAAAGCTTCTGGGACGAATGCTCAGCAACGCTCGGAAGCGCTACCCTTTTCAGCTGGCCGGCTTCCAGGGTGGCAATATGCACAATGCCATTCCCCGGGAGGCATTCGCCCAGGTCTATATCGCATCGCAGAAAAGAGATCTCCTTGAGGAAATCCTTGGAGACCAGCTGGCAGCGATCCAGGAAGAATTCCGATCCGTCGACCCCGACATGCGTCTATCAATGAATGATCTTGCACCGAGCGAACAGGTTTTTGATAGCGAAAGAGTTTTTGATCGGGAGACCTCAACAAAAGTCCTGCACCTGCTGAATGCTCTACCTCACGGAGTTATCTCGATGAGCTACGACATTCCAGACCTGGTAGAGACCAGCTCAAATCTGGCCACCGCCAAAGTCGAGGATGATCGTCTAAAGGTTCACCTCAGCAACCGGAGCTCAGTCGCCTCAGCTCTGGACGCCATCCAATCCCGGATAGCCGCCATAGGGGAGCTTGCCGGTGCGGAAGTTGAAGAACTAGAAGGATATCCTGGCTGGAAACCGAACCTCGATTCTCCGCTTCTGAAGACGGTGGAAGAAGTCCACGCGCGCATTATGGGCTCAAAGCCCGAGGCCAAGGCAATACACGCCGGCCTGGAATGCGGAATCATCGGAGAGCACTACGCCGGTATGGACATGGTTTCGATCGGACCCCTGATCGAGTTCCCTCACTCACCCGACGAGCGCGTTCAGATCAGCTCTGTGGGCTCCTTCTACGGGCTCCTGACGGCGATCCTGGAGGAGCTGGCTGAGTAGTGAGTCAGTGGAGTCAGTGAGCAGTAGGTCGGTGATCAGGGGTGACGGGTTCTTAGTCGACCAAAGATGAATCTTCGATAGACTGGTCATGACTGACTGAAGATATCGCTAACCTCTCCGTGCTCACCGACCTACTGCTCACTGAACCACTGGCCGACTCCCGAGCAACGCTCCCTCCGCGCGCATCGCGTGGACTGCCTTGTCAAAGGCTTCGATGGTGAAGTCTATATCGTCGTCGGTATGGGCCGCGGTCGGACGCCAGCTCCACCCCCCTTGAACATCGACACCCTCGTTGAGAAGTGCCTTGCGGAAATGGCTCATCACCTTGACGTCGTTTGCTTCCTTTAGCTGGTCGTGAGGCGTGGCGCAGATCCCGTCCTCGTCGAAGTCCGCTTCCAACCCGAATGCGACAAACAGGTTGGAGCAGACATTGTAGGCAAATCCCCCCTCGCCCCGACTCAGGACATCGTCGATGCCCAACTTGAGACGCTCGGCAAGGGCATCGGCACGGTCGTTGATCGGTTCGCTAGAGAGGATCTCTAGTGCGGTGGTGCCGGCGCTAGCGGAAAGAGGGTTGGCATTGAAGGTACCCGGATGAGCCACCCGCCGGGTCGTGTCCCATTCAGAATCCTCGCGGTGCTGAATCATGTCGAGGATGTCGGCCCTCCCGACGACTGCACCCCCGGGCAGCCCGCCCGCCATGATCTTGGCATGCGTGCTCATGTCTGGAGTGACGCCATAGTGGAGTTGGGCTCCGCCTCGAGAGACTCGAAAACCGGTGATCACCTCGTCGAAGATGAGAATCACCCCGTGACGCCGAGTCACTTCGCGCAGCTCTCGCAAGAGGCTCGGCTTTAGCGGAAACATGCTGCCGAGAGCACCGGTCGGCTCCAGAATCAAAGCCGCGATATCCGAATCCTTCCCTAAAATTTCCTCCACTTGCGCGATCTCGGGCTTGACGACCATCACGGATCCGGCCGTTCCCGCCGGAACGCCAGGGCCTCTCTGGGTCTCGTCGACGACCGCATAATCATTCCACCCGTGGAAGTGACGTTCGAACTTCAGCAACTTGTCCTTACCCGTGAAAGCCCGGGCCAGACGAAAAGCCATGAGCGTGGCCTCGGTTCCCGAAGAGACGAACCTGACCCTTTCGGCGCACGGCACCAGACCCCTGATGGCTTCGGCCCAGCGAATTTCCAGTTCGGTACTGCCACCCAGGTGGGTCCCCTTCTCCATCTGCTTTTTCACCGCGTCCACAATGGCGGGATGGCTATGCCCCAGAATCACAGCACCGTGTCCCACCACGTAGTCTACGTATCGCTTCCCATCGACGTCCCACTTGTAGGCGCCCTCTGCTTGGCTCATATAGACCGGAAATGGAGTGATCCATCGAGAATCATGGGTGACACCGTCCGGGAAGGATTGGCGGCCGGCCACGGCTATTCGAGCCGATCCAGGATGGTCTTGGGTAAAGCGATCATCAATCGTCAACATCTCTCAGCTCCGTGAGTTGTAAAGGGATCTGTACCGGGTTTCAAATCGCCACCATCATAGGGCGATGGCCGGCCCAGTTCAATCAAGACTTCAGGGGCACCTCGGGCTTGTTGTGGCGTTTGTGGTAGAAGAAGAAGGAGGAGCACGCGATGGACACTACAGCTAGGGTGGGCAAGAAGCCTTCTGTCATCAATCTGGTGCTTCTGATCGGCCTACTCGTGGGCCTCTCGCTGCTGCTCGCCTGGACCTCTCCTGCTCGGGCACGAGTGACCCTGGTCGATGCCGGCTCGGGGAAGCCGGTTCCGGGTGTCCTGCGGGTGATGGCAACGGATGAGTTCAGGCCTCTCTCGCTGAAAGGGCTGCTACCGAGAGGCCAGGGCATGGAAGAGACCAAGGATCCCAGTGGCTCCCTCTATTCCATTCTGGAATGGTATGCGCTTCCAGCGGCCGCCGAGGTACCGCTACCCAGGAAGCAGATCGTCCTGGAGGCGTTCTCGGGGCTGGAAAGCGAACTGGCTCGAGTGGATCTTGATCTGCGGGAGTCCGTACCTGAGAACGTCATCGTACCCATGAGATTCTTCAGTCAAGTGTCCAAAGACCGCTGGTTCGGAGGCAATACCCACCTCCACCTGAAGGATCTCGACGCTGAAAGCACCCAGCGCTACCTCTCGGAAATTCCGTATGTCGACAGACTGGATCTTCTATTCATTTCCCACCTCAAACGGGCGATCTGGCCCTCCAAGCCCCGAGGAAGCACCCGCGATGACGAAAGCTACAGCACCAACAGTTACCCCGTCGGTGAGCTGGGCCGCTTGCGCAAGGGAGGTCCCCTCCTTTCCAATGGAGAAGAACACCGGAACAACCTACCCGGGGGGACTGGCTTCGGGCACGTGATGCTGCTGGGGGTCCAGGAGCTGGTACGACCGGTCAGCATCGGTCCTCAGATCGAAGGGGAGGGAAGTGACGGCACTCCTCTACAGAACGGAATCCTCGAAGCCAGAAAACAGGGAGGAACCACTATCTGGTGCCACAATCAGTACGGCTGGGAGGACGTCCCGAACTTCGTTGCCGGCAACCTGGACGGCCTCAACTTGTTCGACGGCGGCGGAAACGATGGGAATTCCTATGACAACTGGTACCAATTCCTCAATGCCGGCCTTCAGGTTCCCGTATCCAGCGGGACTGACTGGTTCATGTATGACCTGTCCAGAGTCTATGTCCGGGTCGAGCCTACTCTTTCTGCCAAGAGCTGGCTTGAGGCTCTGGCGTCAGGCTACACCTTCATCACCAGCGGTCCCCTGCTGGAGTTCAAGGTCCAGGGAAAGGGCGTGGGAGAAGTGGTACCGCTGCAGCAGCCAGGTAAAGTCCGGGTCATGGGTTCGGCCAAGGGTCGGCGACCCTTTGGCAAACTCGAACTGGTGCAGAACGGTAGGGTCGTCCACCAGATTGAGTCAACTCCGGAAGAAGGGCATTTCAGGGCTGACCTGGAGTTCGAACTCCAGGTCGACGTTCCCAGCTGGCTCGCGCTCCGGACAGCAGGCCCCGGAACCAGCTACTACGGATGGCCTTTGTTTTCCCATACCTCAGCGACCTACATTTCCATCAAAGGCAAGATGCGTCGGAGTGGCGAGGCTCGGAACGCCTTGATCAGCGAGATGGAGGAAGCCCTGGCCGACATCCAGCGAAAGGCCATCTTCTTCTCCGGGGAAGAGCGGCAGCGAGTTCTTCGTGTGTATCAACGGGGCATCGAGGCGCTCCGGATATCAGCCGGTGGATAGGACAGTATAGCCACCAAACCCCAACCCCTGCGAGACGCTTATTCTGCGTCAGTCGGGACTTTGCTATTGACTTTCGACTCCATTTCTTGAATATGGATAGAGACAGTTTCTAGGCATGCGAGGCTGGGAACAGAAACCAGACACGAGTGTCGAAACCGGGGCTCGTGTCAAAGATCAGGTCTCGATAACAGGAGGCGAGTGACGAACCTTGAAGGCAATTGATTATGCATCTCCCCGGACATTGGCCGAGGCGGTAGCGCTGCTGGCTGAGGGGAACGGTCAGGCTCGAGTGCTGGCCGGCGGAACCGACGTGATTGTTCAGGTCCGCGAAGGAATGCGCGACCTGGACCTGCTAGTGGACGTCAAGAACATTCCCGAGGTCAACGAGCTTTCGTACGATTCTGAGCAGGGATTGGTTCTGGGTGCGGCGGTTCCCTGCTGCCAGGTCTGCGAAGATCCCGAGGTCTCGGCAGCCTACCCCGGAATAATCGATGCGGCCTCGTTGGTCGGGGGCACAGCGATTCAAAACCGGGCTTCCCTCGGTGGCAATCTCTGTAATGGCTCTCCCGCTGCCGATACCATCCCGCCGCTGATCGTGCACCACGCGATCTGCCGGATCATGGGACCAGGGGGACAAAGAGAGCTTCCGGTTGAGCAGTTTTGTGCCGGTCCGGGACGGACTGTGCTGGAACCCGGCGAGATCCTGGTTTCGTTTCATATTCCAGCTCCATCGAGCACTTTCGGAGCTCACTACCTCCGTTTCATACCTCGAAACGAAATGGACATCGCAGTGGTGGGCACCGGATCTTCGGTACTACTCGACGATGCGGGCACGACCTTTGTCTCCGGCAGAGTTGCCCTGGGTGCAGTAGCGCCCACTCCGCTGCTGGTCGAAGAAGCCAGTCAGCTGCTGTCTGGTAGCCCAGTCAACGACGAGACAATCAAGCGGGTGGCCGCAGCTGCCCGCCGAGCCGCCCGGCCCATTTCGGACATTAGAGGCACGGTCGAACAGCGGAAACATCTCTCCGCTGTCCTCACCCGCCGTACCTTGAAAAAAGCAATTGCGAGAGCCAAAGGAGACAGTGCTTAATGAGCACCGCAGTCAGCAGTACAAAGACCCACGTCAGCACTCAGATCAACGCCGAAAACGTCGAATTCCTGTGCGAGCCACGGCAAAGTCTGCTCGAGGCCTTGCGCGATGTCCTGTTCCTCACCGGAACCAAGGAAGGCTGCAACAACGGCAATTGTGGCGCCTGCAGCGTCATCATGAACGGCCGTCTCGTCAACTCTTGCGTCGTAATGGCAGCAGAGGCTGAAGGGGCCGAGATTACAACCATCGAGGGGATTGCCACTAACGGACACCTTCACCCCCTACAGACCAGTTTCCTGGAGAACGCGGCCCTTCAGTGTGGCATCTGTACCCCCGGTTTCATCGTCGCGGCGAAGGCCCTACTGGATCGCAATCCCAATCCATCCGAGGATGAAATCCGACTCTGGCTGGCCGGTAATCTGTGCCGCTGTACCGGTTACGACAAGATTATCCGTGCAGTCCAAGACGTAGCAGGGGGGCCCAACGGCGAGTAACGAAACCAACCCAAGTATGTGAACCGCCGAGAGCGAACCCGACTGACCGCTTCGCATCGGCTGAAAAGCTCTGTTCCTGACCCGGCCCAAGGCCAAAGGGAGTTCAAACCATGGCAGATTTTCCCAAGCCCGAAGCAGACACCCAGTACAAAGTCATCGGTACCCGCCCCATTCGCCATGACGGCGTGGACAAGGTGACCGGTCGCGCCCAATACGGCGCCGACGTTCATCTCACCGGAACACTGCACGGAAAGATTCTTCGCAGTCCTCACGCTCATGCTCGCATCCGATCCATCGACACCAGTGAGGCCCAGAAACTGGAGGGCGTTTATTCCGTTATCACTGCGGCAGAACTGCCGGACCCCGGCGACAAGATCGCCGACCTGGGAGAGGGATCATCTCCCCTGCGCCACCTCAGCGGAAACGTTTTAGCTCGCGAAAAGGCGCTTTATCAAGGCCACGCAATCGCTGCTGTCGCTGCTAGCAACCCTCATATCGCCGAGGAAGCTGTCAAGCTGATCAAGGTTGACTACGAGGTTCTCCCTCCTGCGGTCAACGTGCTGGATGCCATGAAGGACGATGCTCCCCTTCTGGACAAGACCCTACGCACCAAAAAACCATTTGGCGAGGTCGGTGACAAACCCACCAATACTGCCGAACACATTCACTTCAGCCTGGGAGACCTGGAGAAAGGGTTCGCCGAGGCCGACGTCATTGTTGAACGAGTCTTCGATACCGCCACGGTCCATCAGGGATACATCGAGCCTCATACATCGACCGCCCTGTGGAATGCAGACGGCAACTTGACCGTGTGGACATGCACTCAGGGATCCTTCGCCTGCCGTGCCCAGCTGGCAGAGATTCTGGGAACTCCGATATCTAAGGTCAAAGTAGTACCCACAGAGATCGGCGGGGGCTTCGGCGGCAAAATCAACTGCTATCTGGAACCGGTCGCCGCCCTGTTGTCCCGCAACACCGGTCACCCGGTCAAGTTAGTCATGACCCGGGAAGAAGTGTTCAACGGCAGCGGTCCCACTCCCGGCACGAACATGCGCGTCAAGATGGGAGCCAAGCAGGACGGGACCCTCACAGCTGCCTCCGCCTGGTTGGCCTTCGAGGCCGGAGGCTTCCCTGGTTCCCCGGTAGGCGCCGGCTGCATGTGCGTCTTCGCTCCTTACAACATCCCCAATGGCCAGATTGATGGCTTCGATGTGCTTGTGAACAAGCCCAAGAGTTCCGCCTATCGCGCTCCTGGAGCAACCCAGGCAGAGTTTGCCAGCGAGACGGTCGTGGATGAGATCTGTGAGAAGATCGGGATGGATCCGTTGGAGTTCCGGCTGAAGAACGCGTCCAAGGAAGGCGACCGTCGGATCGACGGCCCGGTGTGGCCTCGCGTTGGCAACATAGAAACACTCGAGACAGTAAAGAACCATCCCCATTACTCGGCACCGCTGGAGGGTCCGAATCGCGGCCGCGGGATTGCTTCAGGATTCTGGTTCAACGTGGGCTTGAAGTCGGCGGTCAACGCCAGCGTCAACCCGGATGGGACCGTCGCTCTGGTGGAGGGATCCACCGATATCGGAGGCACCCGTACCTCGGTGGCGATGCAGCTGGCCGAAGTCCTGGGCATCGCAGCCGAAGATGTCCACCCAACCGTGGTGGATACGGACTTGATTGGCTTCACCGATGTCACCGGTGGGAGTCGCGTCACCTTCTCTACCGGCTACGCAGCCTACGAGGCAGCACAAGACATCAACCGGCAGATGGCCGAGCGAGCCGCCCTCATATGGGAGGTTCCAACCGAGAGTATCGAAGTCCGGGATGGTGGCTTCCACAGCAATGGCAACTCGATAAGCTTCAAGGAGCTGGCTGCCAAGCTGGATGAAACCGGTGGCACCATCATCGGCAAAGCCGCTGTGGACCCCAAGGGTGTCGGCGGTGCCTTCGCAACTCAAGTCGCCGATGTCGAAGTAGATCCCGACACGGGCAAGGTCCAGATCCTGCGTTGGACCATCTTCCAGGATGCTGGGAAGGCTATCCATCCCAGCTACGTCGAAGGTCAGATGCAAGGTGGAGCTGTCCAAGGGATCGGCTGGGCCCTGAACGAAGAGTACATGTACAACGAAAAGGGCGAGCTGAAGAATGCCAGCCTGCTCGACTACCGCCTTCCAACCAGTCTGGATCTTCCCATGATCGACACCGTAATCGTGGAGGTCCCCAATCCGGGCCATCCTTTCGGGGTGCGCGGAGTCGGCGAAGTCCCGATCGTTGCACCACCGGCCGCGATTGCCAACGCGATCCACCAGGCTGTGGGAGTCCGCATGGAGCGGCTGCCAATGAATCCGGCGGCGGTACTGAACGCTGTAATCAACAAGGGAAACGGCTCGGACTAGCCACTGGAGCGTTGGAAAAAGACCAACGTGATCAGGGAAGACAACCAGAGCGTCGCTTGGGACAGCGGGATCCCTTGCTGCCGATCTTTTCGCGATCTGCTCTCATGCCCACTGTGTGGATTCCTCCACCTATGCGCGACTTGACCGAGAGGCGGGATCAGATTTCTGCCCAGGGCCGGACCATACGCGAGGTAATCGCCTGGCTGGAGTTGAACTACCCCGGTATTCAAGCCCGGCTCTGTGAGAAAGACAGACTCAGACCAGGTATCGCCGTCTCAATCGATGGGATCATCTCCCCGGAAGGCATCCGTACCAAGATCGAAGAGACGAGTGAAGTCCATTTTCTTCCTGCCATAAGCGGGGGAAGCGCACTCTAACTGGAAAATGTGGGCCAAGTGCTTCCCTATTTTGAACGTCATCATGTTGTGGCTCTTCGTGGCTGCCATTGCCCTGCAGTACAACGATCCCGACCCCTATCTCTGGATGCCGATCTACGGCCTGGCGGCACTCTGGTCGACGATGTTTCTGTTGAAGAGGGGCTTGCCGCGACTGGCCGTCAGGATCTTTTCTACTCTCTGCCTGCTCGGCGTCGCCTATCTGGGAATCACGATTTCAATTCAAACAGAGCCAGCCGCTGTCGAACAATTCTCTGAGTTCGGTGGTCTGCTGCTCACCTCGGCGTGGAGCATGGCCGTCCTGGCAATGAACCCCGCACGAAAAGGCTGCTAAGAGGGAACGAAGCATGGAGTATCCGGTTCTCATCATCATCGTCTACGGAGTGCTGGTAGGATTAGGCGGAATCCTCGGATACGTCAAGGCTAAGAGCATTCCCTCCCTGGTTTTCGGTCTGGCTTCAGGAATCGCCCTAATGATTTGCGGATGGCTGGCTTCCACCCACAATGTGAACGGGATCAGAGGAGCCATCGGCATCGGCTTGCTTTTGGGGGTCTTTTTCGGCCTCCGCTACGCGCGCACCCGCAAGCTCATGCCCACCGGACTCATGACCGTGCTGAGTCTCCTCGCAGTGATCCTCTTGCTCGCGGACACGCTGGGTTAAAACTGCATCAACAAGAAGAAGCTGCCAGAATCAGTATCTGGCAGATCATTCGCCTGTAGGATGGGCACTCTTGCCCGTCGGGGTCCTCGACGGGCAGGAGTGCCCGTCCTACAAGGGTCAGGCTGCTATCAATGTTCGTGGTAACTCCGACCCTACGATCCTGATTGTTGGAAATCTTACAAATCTTGACCCACCATCAGCTGCAGCAGCCTCAGTAGTTTCCTCCCGATTCTAGTCTTGTCTGACCCCTTTCACTTGAAAATCGACGCTAGATCAAGTTGAATCGCATGGTTGGTCAGCGCGAGAGTGCATCCCAGCCTTCAGGGTCGGACCCTGAAGTTCCCGCTCTCCTATGTCGCCGGGTCAATATGGGTATTGCAGCACTCATTCTAGGCTTCTTTGTGCTCGTGTTAGGGAGTTCTCCTGTCCACTCAGGACCCTGGAAGCCCGATCACACAGGTGCTTCTCTGAGGCAGCTTCGGCTCCGCGCCATTTCGGACCTCCAAAAGATCCCTGCTAACGACCGCCAGGTTCAAGAGACGATTCGGGAGGCTATTGAGGACATCACCGAGAGCATCTCTCGCCATGGCCAGGAGCATTTCTTGACCGGAGCTCAGATTCTTTCGGCTCCCCATGGGAAAAGAGTCTTTCAAAATTCGAAACAGGCGTGCAGCGCCTGCTCAAGGGGGTCGGAAATAAGGCGATCGGAGACTCCGGAAAGACCGTCTACAAACAGGTTGTTGACATGCTGCTCCGCTCCGACTCATCGATCGCGGAACGCTGCGTCCTGACGGCAGAGCGTCTGTCAGAACTCCAGCCAGGAAGCAAAAAATGGGCTAGGAGCGCACGCGAGCGATACGAAAAGGCGCTTCAGGAAACCGACGCTGCCAGGGCTGCAGACGGTTTCAAGAACGCCTGGGACACTGCTCAGGAGTGGTGCGATTCAGGAGTCTCCTGACAACGGCATTTCGAGACGGCCCCGATCCCTTCTCTCCCCACCGTGGCCCCAATACCCTCTCGCTAACTTTCGAGATCCTCGAGCAAGGCCGATTCTCCCTCGAGTTCGTTCAGATCATCCAGGAATCCAGGAGTGGTGCCACCGTGCGCAAACTGATCAACAGTCCATGGGACGGCAGAAACGGTGAGGCAAGCTGGTTCGGGACGGGAAACACAACTACATCGCCTACGGACAGCTTCTCAGCCCTCGATCGGTAAAGGACAAGAAAAAGAAGCAAAGCAAAGAAGACGAGGAAAAGAGACTCCGAATCAGGCCATCTTCGTTTCCAGTCTCCGGCACCATTCTGGTCGACAAGACTCCGCCCGTAATCAAACATGAGGTGACTCCGGTGCGGAATGAGCTCGGCTGGCATAGGGATGAGGTGTCGGTGTCCTTCAAAGCCATTGACAGGCTCTCTGGGCTCGCGAGCACGAGTCCGGCCGTTGTGCTCAACAGTGAAGGCAGAGAGCAAATCGTCACAGGGATGGCCACAGATCGCGCGGGGAACCGAGCCGACCTGGAGGTGTCTCTAAATCTTGACCTTCACCCGCCCATCCTCCGAATCCTGGGACCCAACAGCGACGTCACGCTGAACACTCCTTCGCTGACTATAACCGGATCCGCTATCGATCCCTTTCTGGTTTGGATGCCGTAACCTGTAACGGAACCTCAGCCCAAATGACCAGTGTTATCTTCACCTGCGAGCTAACCTTGCAGCTGGGCACCACGAAGATCCAGATCCAGGCCACCAACAAGGCTGGCAACGTGGCGGATTCCGCGATCACCGTCCACAGAATATCGGAATAGGATTGTCCGGTTACTGAAAGTGCAAGCGCGGCGAAGCGTTACCGATTTCGCCTAACCCGGTTACGGTAGAGCCCTGGATCCACCACATCAGACATCCCGTCGACGCGCAGCCCTCCCCCCAGGAACGCATTAACGCGCGCTGCAGCACCCGCTGCGTCGCTGATCACGCTCCCGTAGGCAACCTCCAACACCTCAAAGTTAGGACGAACCTGAAGCCACCTGTGCGTCAGTCTCAAATGTCTTTCGAAGGCACCCACAATCTGATCGTCAGGGCTGATGACAGGATCCGGTTCCCTCCGTCTCAGCATCTTGTTCTGGGACGCCACCACTTCTCGAAGATCACGATCCATGAAGATGATTTTGTAGTAGTAGGAATCGGGCAGTTCCTTGAGCAATTCGGAAATGACCTTGACGGCCTTGCCCTGCGCCGAGGCTAGCCACGATTTATCTGGCCGCTCTAGCAGTTGCTTCGTCGGCTCGAACTCATGGTAGCCTTCGGGATTGTCCACATCCGGCTCCCGGACCCGATCTTCCAGCAGTGCAACACCACCGGCAGCCAGCATGCTCATCATCACCGAGGTCCCCGATCTCGGCAGGCCTGAAACCACGATAATGGGCTCCCCAAGCTTTCGCCTCAGGTAGATTCTCTGGAATCGTCGAAACAATCCTTCCTCCTGGTCAGTCCTGTCCCCAGCCACGTATCGTAAATAGTGGGCAGTGGGCAGTGAAGAATGGTGCCATTACTCAGTGGCCAGTTTTTCACGTCCCTTATTCTCTCCATTCCATACGATCTGCTCTATCTCGTCCTCTGCCTCTTCACTGCTCACTGCTTACTGTCCCCAACGTTAGATTTCGACTCCAAGCGGACGTCGGAACACGAAGGCGGAGGCTACTGATAGCAGAAAAAATAAAACCAACCAGTGTAAATCGCAGCCCAGAATTTCCAGGGACAGCTGCGGATAACTCACCCCTACCACATCGATCCGGGAATCCAGAGGGATTGGTGCTTCACCCGGAAACTGGATCAAGTGCAGTAGAGATCGAGTCCGGAAAGGAGAAACAGCTCCCCACCTCTCTCCCGCATAGAGTTCCTTTTCGATCGTGTCTTCCCCTACCTGAATTCTCAGCTTGTGTTGTCCAGCCCGCTCGGCCCGAACCCGCCAGGACACCTCATTGTTCGCTACGATCCGCACCGGGGGCGTTTCGACTGTGACCCCATCAGATGCCACCAACTCCATCTTCTGCTCCAGATCCAACCCCGAGGCCAGCTTGACCTTGACTATTGCCGAGGTGCCCAGGGGAAGCGGCGCTCGCTCGAAATGGAGGTTCAGATGGATCACGATGACCAGCAGTGGGGGAATCACGACCAACATCGGAAGCAGCGAGTGTTTGAGGTAGATGAGTGTCTCTCGAAGGATTCGTGCCTGCAGTCCCAACACGACTCTGACGTTGTGTTGGAAAAGCCTAACTCCCAGCAGGTTTCCCTGGATGCCTTTCTTGACTCGACGGATACTGTCCTGATTGGAAACCCTGCCGAAAACCCAGAGCATGGCCAGTCCTGTCAGGAAGGACAGCAACAACAAGGGCCAGATCGGATCGACCCCTCGAAAGGGTCGGAGCAAGAGGCTGAATACAAAGACCAGCCAACGGTTCAGGAACTCGACGACGAATAGAGAGGCTTCTGCCATGAGTGGCCGTTTTCGAACTGAGACGGGGTAGACTACGAGATGTAGCCCAGCCCTTTGAGCCTATTCTTGATTTCCTCTTCGGAGGAGGCGTCTTCCAGTTTGGCCAGCTCCTTCTCCAGAGCATGGGTCACAAACTCCTCCGCGGACGAGTATCCGGCCAACTCGGAGTACTTCTTGACCTTTTCGAATAAGGCCCGATCCAACTTGATCTTGGGTCCAAACATCTTCTACTCCACGGGTCCGAGGCAATCTTGCCCCACCATTTCAGGTGACTTTTGGATCCCGTATTCATCCAGCACTGCCACCGTCAAGTCTACCAGAGACGGTTCCTCCAATATGATCTTTCGATTGCTGATCAGTACTCCGGGGACCAGTCGCGAATCGATGCTGTGATCCCCGCTCCAGGCATCGGTGTTATCAAGGAAGAGATCGGCAGGAAAATCACCCAGAGGACTTTCCCAGGAGCTGCGATAACCACGACTGTACCCGACAATCAGATCCGGACCCTGATCCAGGAACGGCCCCTTGAAGTCCCGCCGGCTGCGTACCACCCGGCTGATAGGATGGAGACCATTGGCGGGATCGATCATGCTCAGGAGATCCTCTTCCAGCCGTTCCAGGAGGTCGGCATAATCCATCCCCTTCGCCACCACTCCATCCCTTTCCCGACCCTCGAGATTGATATAGACTCCGTTGAGGCCGAGGGCGTAGGCAGTGGTCCCTCTCCAATTCACATTCTGGAAGAACGGTTGGGGCCCCCGCGGTTTGGGCCTGATGAACTTCACATACCCACGGTCATGCAGCCAGGAATTGAGATTGACCTGACGGTAGAAGGGTGCGAAGCCATGATCAGAAAGAATGATCAGAGTCGTATCGTCATCGAGCTTCTTTAAAATCTCGGCTACCACTTCATCCATCTGTTGATACATGGTACGGATCCCATCTTTCAGATCCTGGTCGGCCTCATAGCCCGGATGCTCAGGATCCATGTACCGCCAAAACATATGGGAGATCTGATCGATTCCAGAGAAATAGTAGAACAAAAGACCTTCGTCGAAATCCTTGAGCAAATGTTCCAACGCCCGCTTCTGTTCTGCGAAAACCGATTGGCTCTGAACCCAGAATTCCTTCGCATCAAACACGCCTGAGGAGAGCGCCTTGGTATCCTCAGCCAGCTCCTGAGTGTAGAAATAGCCCAACTCCTCGGCCAACTCGGCAGACCACCCCTCCGGCTGGGATATCGGCATGACGGGCTCTCTCGGATTGATCTGGAGTGGGGTCACGTAGAGCCGAAACTGCGGACGGACGCGCTGCAAGTAGAAGCGCGCCGTCGCACTGATGCTGGAGAGGTAGGGGACGGCTTCAAACTCGAGCCGGATCCACTCGCTCCACTCTCCCTCTTTCAGAATGAACTCCTGGTCCTGAACCAGGAACTTAGCCACCGCTTCTTGCGGATCCAGGAATACCTCAAAGGGCAGATCGAGCTCCGGGTTCCGGTGTCCGCCATCGGGCTGCTCAACCCTCCGATACGGGTTCCCAGGACCCCGCAGCTTTGCCTCAACCCGGTTGTCACGTACCTGTACGGTGGCGATCCTGCCACCACCGACATCCCGAGTACCCTCGGCTGGACTGCTGGTGAAGAAGGAGAAGGTACCGGGTGTTCCCAAAAGGTCAGGGGTCCCCATTCCTGAAAGAGCCCTTCCCTCGCCCTGCGGTGGAAAATTGACCGGCATTCGAAAAACGGTTGTCGGGATCCCCTTTTCCTGAAGCAGCTGCCAGAATGGCTTCCCTTCGCGGAGCAACTCGACTCGTCCCCCCGACAGCGGAAGCACCCAGGATCCGATCGCAAGACTTCTGTCCGAGGGTATCGCTTTGGATATTGAGAACTCTGGCAGAAGGGTCTTGGGGTCGCGATGTACAAAGTCGAAAATGGCATGGCCTCCGGCGTCCATTCCGGTGATGAACGCCGACCAGGCTACCGGGCTGAGCGGAGGCATGACCGTCCGCAGAGGCTTGAAGTGACCTTTCTGGGCCAGAGCTTGAAAGTTAGGGAGCCGGCCCTGATCAATGAAACGACGCAGTAATACAGGGTCGAGCCCATCAATTCCCAGGATGAAGACCTTACGATAGGGGACTCTCTGCAGGGAACTGCAGGCAGACAGCAGAAGAGTAAGAATCAGAAGGCCGACAAAAGAACGGTGGATCGACTGCAGCATCGGCCTCAGATCTCGATCCCCAGGGCTTTGCCGTCACAATAAGCGGGGACGCCAATCCCAAACAGATCCAGGACGGTGGGCCCGATGTCCATGATGCTGGCCTCGGCATCCGCTATCTTTCTGTTGCAGAAGAGGATTCCAGGAACATCGTCGGGATTCATGCAGTGGTCGCCACTCCAATTCTTCGTATTGTCCTCGAAGACCGAGGTCGTAACGGCTCCGGTGGCACTACTCCAGGAACTTCGGTAACCAGGACAAAAGCCCGTGATCAGGTCCGGCCCTTCCGCTGCATAGGGTCCCCGATAAGCTTCGGCAGTGTCGTGCACCCTCCGAACCACCTGAGATTCCTGGTTGCCATCGCGTAGTTGCTCCAGACCCTCAACGATCCCTTCTTTAACCTCTCTGGCCTCGTCACCGGGCGCCACTATTCCCTGGGCCTCGCGGCCGGCCAGATTCAAGTAGATCCCTCCTAGACCAACGGCATAAGCACGGGTCTTGCTCCAGTCAACCCCCTGAAACCACTCCGCGCCAGTAGGTCCATCATGAACCGTGAGATAGCCGTTCTGGTGAAGCCAGGAATTGAGGTTCACGCCCCGCTGAAACGACTTGAAACCGTGATCGGAGAGCACGATGACCAGGGTATCATCAGAGACCGAAGTCAAGACTCGTCCGACCAACTCGTCCATTCTCTGATAGAGCTTCTGGATCTCGTCTCGATGCTTAAGGGTCTCCCTGCCCACGTTGGCCGGGTGATCCTCTACCAGATAGCGCCAGAACATGTGCTGCAACCGGTCCGTGATATCAAAGACACAAACGACGGCACCCCGTTGTGTCTTCTCGATGGCATCGAAGAACATCCGCTCGCGCTCGTCGTGGATCAGATAGGCCTGCTTGAGAAAGGCCTCTTCATCAAGCACACCCTCGTTGAGGGCCCAGGTGTCCTCGGCTAGACCCAAGGTCGAAAACCGCCCCTGAGTCTTCGATAAATAGACCGAGTAGGTTGGAGGATGCGAAATCGGCATCGCAGGACGCTCCGGGTCCAGGTTGACAGGCGAAGCGTAGAGCTTCAGATGGGGCGCACCTTCTCTGAGATAGAATCGACACATCCCGCTGATCTTCATTCCCAGCCCGGCCTTGAACTTCAAGGGGATCCAGGGAGTGAACTCACCCAGGGGAAGCGGATACTGCTTCCCCTGAATAGCCAGAATCACCTCTCCGGTCTCTGGATCGAGATTCAGATCGAAGGCAATCCTCATTTCCATCGGGTCCCGCAGCAGCGGATTTTCAGGGCCCGGCACATAGGAATGGACCTGTCCCGACTCTATCTTGACCGAAATCCGGGTCCCTCCGGTCAAGCTGCCTCTCTCGGTCGGATCGCTACTGTAGAAGGTAAAGGTTCCTAGCGTCCCCTTCAGATCGGGCACCGACATGGCCGAGAGCAATAGGCCATTAAACTTCTCCGGGGGAAAGCTGGTGGGCACCCGAAGGACCGTGCTGAAGACACCATGGTCCCCTAGAATCTTCCAGAAAGAACGGCTCCGACGCTCGAACTGAATTCTCGGTTTGCCTACGGGAATTCGGTACTTGCCGATGTTGAGGTTTCTTGCTGGAGGCGAAATCTCCGCAGAACAGAGTTTGGGCAGATAAGACCTACGGTCTGGAACCAGAAAATCAAAGACTTTGTGGTATCCGGGATTGCACCCCGTCTGAAAGGAAGACCAGGCGACCGGGGACTCCGCCGGAAGGCTCGTCGCCAAGCGACGATACGCCCCCTCACCCGCCAGGCGCTCGAAGTTTGGCAGCAGGCCTTCCGCCATGAACCGATCGGTAAGCTCGGGATCCTGTCCATCCAGCCCCAGGATAACGACCTTGCGAACCCGGCTCCTGCGCAGCACCTTTCTTCCACGGAGCGTTTGGATGACCCAACGGAAGGGCCAGGTCAATAGCGCCAGCAGCGCTAACGCAAAAGAGGCCAGCACGACGAAGAAGGAGGAGACGAAGGCGATCCCGGCCCCTGGCCCAATATACGCTTCCGCCGAATCGGGAAAGAGCAAGAGGGAGACGAGCGCCAAGACAGCCGTCGCAAACCAACGACGTAATGGCTTTTCGGATTTGCGATTCGAACCCAACATGGTTTAGTACACTGGAACGTAAATACTGCAACGTTTGTGGCGAGCGCGACGGCGTCGAGTTTTCGAAGCGACGACGCTCTCAATGCCTCGTATCATGAAGGAGGAGCGACAAAGAAATCGGCCTGTCCCGTAGCCACCCGTAGGGCAGACGGGGGTTGCGGACGATCTCAGCGTTCGTCGTCGTCGAAGATGGCCAAACATCGTCTTCCTCCTCCTGCCTTGATCTCGCCTCGCAAGCCCCATCTGAAAACGTTGCAGTATTTGCGTTCCAGTGTACTTAGGCAACCTGCAAGGTAAGCCGAAACATCGTACCCTGACCGACCTTGCTCTCGACTTCTATCTTCCCACGGTGATCTTGGATGATTTGATACACGATTGATAGCCCAAACCAGTCCCGATGCCAGACTGTTTGGTGGTGAATCCGGGATCGAAGATACGTTCGAGATTCTCCTCCGGAATGCTACTCCTGTATCGCGAATCTCAATAATGGAGGACTCATTCTCAAGCCGAGTCCCGATCAGGATCTGGCCCTGGCCTTGGATGGCATGAGCGGCGTTCACCAGAAGGTTCATGAACGCCTGCTTGAGCCGGTTTAGAAAGTAGTTGATTCGGGGAATATCGCCGTAATCTTTCTGGACCTCGATCCGAGTCTTGAACTCGTGCCACACAAGCGTCAGAGTGTTTTCGATCCCTTCGTGAATGTCCACTTCGTCCAGTTCAGCCTCGTCCAGGCGGGCAAACCGGCGCAGGCTGTCGACGATCGTGAGAATGCGCTTGGTGGCGGTTTCATTGATGATATTCAGATCCAGTATCTGCTTGAAGTGCTTGGCAAGATCCTCACGTTGCGAATCTCCATCGGATAGAATCTTCTGGACCCTCCCAATAAGGCGCCTGGAAATGTCGACGTTACTTCTGAGCCCCCCAGAGGGGTGTTGATTTCATGAGCCACTCCTGCAACCAATTGACCCAGCGAGGCCATCTTCTCTGACTGCACCAGTTGAGACTGCTTCTTCCTCAGCTCTCTGGTACGTTCTTCAACCTTCTTTTCCAATTCTAAATTGGCGCGTTGCAGGGCCTCCCCATCCCATTTGTGTCGAAGGGCGTTGGCAAAACTTCCGGCGTCGATTTTGAGGAGCCTGATGACGTCCTCGGACCAGGACCGGGCCTGACGCACCGAATCGACTCCTAGGAAGCCGATCAGAACACTTCCAGAAACCATGGGAACGGAGATGAGAGATTGAGTCTGATGGCTCTCCATTAGGCTTTTCTCAACGGGAGCCTCCGCTGGAAGCTCAGCAACAGAGGGTATGTGGACGGCCTCTCCCCGGTTCAAGAACCTCATGAACCACGGAAACATTTCTACGGAAACATTTCTAATGGAAGGTCTTGAAGGCCCTTCATAGTCGAGGGTACACCCCTCCGCACACCACTCGTGAGTGTTACTCCCCTTTGGTACTCTCATCAAGAAGAAAGACGTAGCCGCGATCTGCCCCCACAAACGCTCCTATCCGTCCCAGGGCATCGTTGATACCGCCGTCGATGGCATTCGGGGAAAGGCTGGTGAAATGGGTGGATATCTCGGTGATCAGATCCTCGAAATCGGAATGGTACTTGAGAGCGGCCTCGGCCTGCTTGCGCTCGGATATGTCAGTGATGCTGGCGAGCAGTAGGCTCCTTCCGGCCTTTGGTAAGCGTAGCAAGCGAACCTCAGTGACAACCTCCGCACCCTTGGCGGTGCGAAAGGTCCACTCAAACACCGGAAGTCCTCCAGCCAGGGCCTCCTCGTTCAGGGGACCTCCCACCTCGCCAGCTGGTCGACCATCCAGTTGGGTCGGTGCGCTCATGGCGATCCAACTCATCCCCAGAAGCTGATCCTTTGGGTACCCCAGAATGAGCGCGGCGTTCCTATTGGCGTCTACAAAGCGGTTGGCATCAGCATCAAAGACGAGGATTCCTTCCGGTGCGTGTTCTACCAGGGTGCGGAACTGCGCTTCGCTTTCCCTGAGTTCCTCCTCCGTCCGTTTGCGCTCCAATTCGGCAGCCGCCCGTGCGGAGAAGATCTTCAGGAGTACCGCTACTTCGCTGAGCCCCCGATCCAGGGACGTGTCACCCAGGACAACCAGAGGTGACCCATGAGTTCACCGGAACCATCAGAGAGAGGGATTCCGAGGTAACTCTCTAGGTTCCACCTAACCAAGTCTTCGTCTTCGGGAAAAAGTGCCTGAACGTTTTCTGTGTGGTAGCAAACGGTGCCCTCGATAACCTTTTCGCAGGGCGTACCTCTCACGTCATACTCAAAATTCTCCGAAAAGCATTCTCCTTCCCAGAACTCGAGAGTCCTGACACGCGTCTTGGACTCGTCCTGACACTCGACCACAAAGGCGTAGCGAACTTGTAGCGTAGAGGCTAGATTGCGCACGAGGGAACGAAAGAAATCAGCGCCTGTCACCGAGGCCGTTGCTTCGGAAAGGGATTGCAGGAAATCTTCCTCGGTCTTCTTCTTTGTCCCTTTCATGCTCTCTTTCGAAAGCTGACTGATGACGGAATGGAACACTAAGATAAAGGGTGGATCAGAAAAAGAGAAGGGTCTCCTCTCCACCAGGACATTCGGGCACACCGTCAACACTGAAAAGCTGCGAACAAGAAACTTTGGCGAAGGCAAGAAACACTTCGGCGTTCGCATGTTCGGTGTTCTGCGGTTTGTGATTTAGACTTTCTTCCTTGCTGGAGAAAGCAACCGGGCTGGAGAAAGCAACCGGTGGAAATGTTTAACTGCAGAATATCGAACAGGCGAATTTCGAAGGAAAGACTCACGACTGTGCAGGAATTGAAAAGCAAAAGCCACAACCCAAAATGACGATTGTCCTTGACCCGCCTTGCGACGGGACTGCCTCCCTGTTAACGTGCGCGACTCAGGGTCTGCGCATTCAATCTCCTGGGGTGCGCTGCTTGAATATACAGCAGTCTGTCGATCGAGAAAACGGAAGGATGGCTTCCCTGAATCCTCCAGTTCCAAGTGTAGCGCCAAAGAGGTTATTACGGGTTCGTCCGTTCCAGCCTGGTCTTCACTCCTTCACTTTGCGAACTGCTGTGGCAACGACGAATTGACCTTCCACGCTTCCATTGATCCCCTCTATTGGGTTAGCCTCACCGTAGGAGTATCCCGAAAATGAAACAGTCGATTTCTTGGTCTCTAACAGTCTTTCTAGCTTCCTGGATCGTCTTTGCCCTCGATCCGTCCTGGGCCGCCCAGTCAGGATCGGAAACCAGCGTCCCGCTGGATTCCTACCTGGACGGAACTGCCCCACCGCCAGAACTCGTCTCCGACTTCCGACTGACGTTCGAAGGGGAGCTGGACCACGCGGTTCAGTTCCAGTTGGGACCGTCACCTGGACTCCTTGTTGACTCCGACCTCACCTTCCCCAACGGGGAGTCGAGCCACCAGGAGCATTTTCTCGAGGCTGCAGATGGATCCCGGCGGGTGAGTTTCAGCCTAGGTGCCCTGCTGGGACACGGACCCTATCGGCACCGGCCTCGCCAGTTCTACCCCGGGGAATACACCTTGAGGATCTCTGGCCGCGACCCGCGGACACGGAACACCGTGTTCAAGACCTTTTTTCGCCTCCCGCCCCAGGAATGGATCTGGGCAGACCTGGACCGTCTTCTCTACATAGACGATGCCCGGGCAAACCTGGACCTGAGACTCCTTCCCGGAGCGCCGGTCGAGAAGATTCGGGCGGTCGTGGACCTGCTGGAGCCCACTACCGGTCTGCGTGTTTCCGATCCTGAAGAGATCTCATTGACCCAACACAATACCCAGGTCACCTTCTCCCTGGAAGATCTGCTCCCGGGCGTGTACCAGGCCCGAATCCGGTTTCGGCGGTCGGGGAAGCTCTCCCCTGACGGGATCGTGAGAACCCTTCAGCTTTTCCGCAACGGTCCTGCACCCCAGGTGCGGGGTTCAGCCAGGATCGGCGATGGACCCCAGCTCCTGTTGGATGACTACCTGGTGGCCGAGTCCCGGAGTCTTCGCCGGGTCTTTCATCCGGCTCGAAAGGTGACCTCCGAACCCCTTCTCGTACCCGACCGACCTTACGAGGGTCACGCCGTACTCTTTGAGAATTCGGCCCGCTACAACCAGGAGAAGAAACGCTACGAGGTGACCTACGGAAATATCAACTTCGATGAGAACCGCTATCGCATGCTGGCGGTCTCCAAGGATCTCCTCACCTGGGAAAAACCGGACCTGGGCGAGGTGGAGTTCAACGGTTCCCGGAACAACAATATCCTTGCTCGGGTGGACGTGACCAAGCCGGGTGATCTGTTCCCCGTTTTTGCTGGGGTCTGGGACTACGCCGGTCGGGGAAATCCCGATCTGCGCCGGGGCCGTCTGTGGCTCTTCGGTCATCAGCAGACCAGCGATCGCTGGGCCCTCCGACGGGGCTATTACCTGGTGGTCTGGGACAAGGATGGAAAGAGCTACGTTACAACTGCGACACCTATACTGGGCCTGGGACAGGGAGGCACCGAGACCATGACCGTGTCAGGAGACACGTCGGCAGCCCTGGGCTACGACGACCGCACGGGTGAGTTCGTCGCCTACACCTCTCCCGGTCCCCCCAACCGGGGGCGAGGATCGATCCGGTACGACAACTCCACCAAAGCCCGGACCCTGTCCCGACATGCCACCCGAGACGGTATCAACTGGGATGTCCGTTACATCTGGGTGCCCGAGGTCTCCGATCCCAATATCCACAACTACGGCTTTCGGGTTCGAAGGTTGGGGGACCAGTACCTGGGCTTCTTTCCCCGGTACAACGTCCGGACTCAGCACATGGACCTCCAGCTTTGGGTCAGCCGTGATGGAATCCACTGGGAACAGCCCGGAGGAGAGCAGGCTTGGCTGGTCAATGGCCCTTCAGGATCCTTCGACTGGGGTATCGTCTACATGCCTTCCGGCTGGCATCAGCAAGGTGAACGGACCCGCGTTTTCTACCAGGGAGCCAACTACCTGCACTTTCACGCCTGGATCCGGGAGAAGCTCTCGGGACTTTACGGCGGCATGAGCGGAAAGCAGGCAGAGGGTCTTCTGGCTGGAGAGGCGTTCGTGGAGCGGAACTATTTAGCACCTCCCTCGACAAAGGGCACTTCCTGGTCCCTGATGCCTTCAGGCTGGAGTTGGCGACAAGGGATCGCCGGCACTGTCCAGGAGGCCAGAAGCCGTTTCTGGGCGGAGCTTACAGCCAACACCGGAGAGACACCCGAGACTTTCATCTCCAGAGGCGCTGATTTCAAGATATTTCCAGGTCTGGCCGAGTTCCGTACCAACGGCTTCGTTTCCCGGCGAGCCGACCGGGACGTGGGGGTCTTGACGACTCACCCGCTGCTCTTCCAGGGCCGGTATCTGACGGTCAATGCCCAGGTATCCCAAGGAGAGCTGGGGGTAGAGGTGCTCGATCCGGATGGCTCCCCACTGAAGGGCTATACCAGGGGCGACTGCCTGCTTAGGGGCTTCGATAGCACCTTTCAACTGGTTCGTTGGAAGAACCGCGAGGACCTGGCAGAGTTAGCTGGCCGTCCGGTGCGTCTACGCTTCTACCTCAGGCAGGGTGACCTGTACGGCTTTCAACTCCACCACACGGAAACTGTCGCGGAGGACTTGATCGAGCCCTTTCCTCCCTCTGATTTTTCGTCGTTTTGAGCTTGGCTGTTTGACGAGTTCTTCCCCTTGGCTTTGCCCGTGCCTTTGACCTTCCCTCTTTCCGTTGTCCGCCTTCGGGGGAAGACTTTGGTCGGAGGGGGGAGATCTAGCTGTTGTCCAGCTCTCTCCTCAGAACGGGGCTCACACTGCTGACGGCTCAAGTCGTTCGCGGCTCTGACGGACTTGGCTTCGTAAAACTGGAAATTCACCCGTTCGCGACACACTTGGACTGCTGCTTCCCATTCTTCATACTCATACTCATACTCACTGCTTACTGCTTACTGCTTACTGCTTACTGCTTACTGCTTACTGAATGCGCACTCTAGGGATTCTGGATCAGTTTAAAGACGCCTCTGTCAGTCCCAGCGTAGAGAGTGGAAGGCGTGGATGGATCCAATGCCAAGGACCAAGCATGGGGTTGCTTGGAGACGCCCTTTTGTGTCCAGCTGTAGCCGACTCGGGCCCACAGCTGGCCGCCATCGGAGCTCCTGAATACAACTCCGGCGGCGGCATATAAGAGGTCGGCACCCGAAGAGTCGATAGCCAGGGCTCGGACTATTGGAAAGCCCGGCAAGCCCCTGTTGACGTCTGTCCAGCTAGACCCACCGTCGCTGCTCTTGAAAATGCCATCGCCGAAGCTACCGGCATAGAGGGTGGAGGGAGTTTGGGGGTGGATCACCAGGGCCTGGAGCAGTTCGCCGGTAAGTCCCTCGTTGAACGGTGCCCAGTTGCCACCGTCGGTGCTCCTGGAGAGGCCGTCCCCGAAACTCCCGGCATAAAGAATCCAGGGAGAGGAAGGATCGACCTGCAAGGCGAGAACAGGAGCGCCGGACAGGCCCTTGTCCAGACCAACCCAGCCTATCCCCTCATCCTCGAGCTTGAACACCGCTCCACCAAAGGTGCCTGCGTATAGGGTCGAAGGAGTCTCCGGATCGATGGCCAGGGCGTGGACATCACGTGCGAGCGGCCCACGTGGCAAACCCCGATTGAATGCCTTCCAGCGGCTCCCCCAGTCGACACTTTTGAAGACGCCGGCCCCGTCGGTACCCGCATAGAGCAGGGAGGGATTCGAGGGATCGATCAGCAGGACCTGAACTCGGGGGTCACCCAAGCCTTCGTTAGCGGTTGTCCAGCTCTCCCCTCCATCCAGACTCTTGAGGATCCCTGCGCCGTCCGTGCCTGCATACAGGGTCGAGGAATTGATTGCCAGAGTCTGGACCAGTAGGTCGCTGAGGCCTTCGTTGACGGCCGCACATCCACGAAAAGCTGACGGATAGCGGGGCCCGTGCATCCCGCCTGGCCGCCGATCTAAACCGCACGCATCGGGAGAAAATTCGGGAGCTCTATCACCGAGCGTACGCCCGGGAGCCGGACAAAGAGGAACTGGCTGCCGCGACCCAGCATATCGAACACAAGGAGAAACACGGAACCGGAGAAAGTTCAGAGGAGGGTCTGAGGCAAGCCTATGAAGACATCCTGTGGGCGCTGATCAATACCAAGGAATTCATCTTCAATCACTGAGCATTTAGCTTAACCGTGTCTTACTCTTACTCTTGCCTTTGCCTTTGCCTTTGCCTCGACTTCATCTTCTGGTCGAATCAAGGCACGATTGGCGGAACCGACAAAGGCAAGGGTAAGACGGAGAAGTACATTCAATGACGTATAGCCGGCTGGTAGTTTCGATCTTCGTGGTCTGGCTGGGTGGTGCCTCACAGACCCTGGCCCAGCTCCCTTCGGCACGATTGCTCGCGGTCTTTCCCACTGGAGGGAAACAGGGGAGCACATTTGAAGTAACCGTGACCGGACAGGATCTGGATGAGGTAAGCCGCCTTCATTTCTCACACCCTGGAATCACCACCTCGATAGTCCTAACCGAACCCTCCCCTCTTCGCAAGCTGCCTCGGCCCGTGCCTGGGAAGTTCACGGTAACCATTGCGGCCGACGTGCCGCCCGTCCGGTATGACTTGCGCGCTATCGGCAGGTACGGAGTCTCGAATCCTCGCGCCTTCATGGTGGATGACCGACCCGAGATGAGGGAGCAGTCCCCAAATCAGAACCACGCCAACGCGAACAAGGTTCTGCTAGAAACGGTCGTCAACGGACAGGCCGACAAGGACGGCGCCGATTACTTCAGGTTCAGCGCCGAGAAGGATCAGCGCATTCTGGTCGATTGCTGGGCCCAGCGAATCGACTCTCTAATGGACGCGACCCTGGTCCTGTACGACGCAGCTGGCAGGGAGCTGAATCACAACCGGGACCACGACCGTCGCGATCCCCTGATGGATTTCACCGCACCGAAGTCGGGCGAGTATGTGCTGAAGGTCTACGACTTCCTCTACGGCGGTGGTGAAGAATATTTCTATCGCTTGACTATCGGAACGCGCCCCCACCTGGACTTCATCTTCCCACCCGCGGGCGAGCCCGGCAGCAAGAGCCAGTATCTTCTCTACGGACGCAACTTGCCGGGCGGGACCCAGTCGGGCTTGAGCATTGACGGCAAGCGCCTGGAGAAGAAGACGGTCGAGGTCGAGCTCCCCGTTGAGGGCGAAACGCAGGTGCAGACGACCTCCCTGCCCTTTCTGGAACCGGAACAAGTGGTCTGGGCTGGCATCGAGTACCGGCTGCGATCTGCCCAGGGGGTGTCCAATCCCGTTAGGGTGGGCCTTGCCACAGCGCCCATCGTGATCGAAAAGGAGCAGAACGATCAGCCCAGTCAGGCTCAAGAAGTCCAGCTCCCCTGTGAAGTCACGGGGCGTTTCTTTCCCAGCGGGGATCAGGACTGGTTCACTTTCCAGGCCAAGAAAAGGAGTGTCTACTGGATCGAAGTGCTCTCCCGTCGCCTAGGCCTCCCGACGGATCCGGCGCTGCTCCTGCAGCGAGTCACGACCGACTCAGCGGGTAGAGAACAGATCTTGGACATCGCCGAAGTCGATGACGCCACGCCGGTACTGGGAAACAGGAGCTACCAGAGCGCCAACAACGATCCGGTTTTTCGCTTCGAGGCAGTCTAGGGCGGCACCTACCGCGTTCGGCTCCAAGACCTTTACGGTGGGGCAGGAGGCAGCCCTTCTCATCTATATCGCCTCTCGATCCGCAAAGGCCGCCCCCGACTTTTATTTAGTGGCCCTGGCCCGAGATCAGCGGGATCTCGCCTTGGTGGCCAGTCTATGGACACCCTATTTACGCAAGGGTGAGAGCATGGCCCTGAAGGTGTTTGCCATCCGGAGGGATGACTTCGACGGTGAGATCTCTCTGGAGGTCGAGGGTCTACCGCCAGGACTTAGCTGTGGGCCCGCGCTGATCCCCGTAGACCGATCCGTGACAGACCTTATCTGCGAGGCCGCGGAAGACGCCACGGGAGGGACCACGGCCATCAGCGTCGTGGGCAAGGCCCGGCTAGGCCGAAGCCAGATCGTGCGTGAAGCCCTCTGGGCCTCACCTCTTCGGACGGTGCCGGATCTGAGGGGGGCCCTTTTCCAATCGCGGCTGAGTCGCGAGCTGATGCTCGCCGTCAGCGAGGAGGAAGCCATGCCTCCGCTTCCCGGTCTCGAAGTGGAGACGCAAGAATGGGAGATGTCTCTGGCAGGAAAGCTGGACATTCCCTTCAGGGTCATCGGGAGTAGCGAATTCCACAAGGATCTGCTCATCCGGCCAGTCGGTATCCCCGGGATGTGGATGGCGGATCCAATCTCCGTCGACTCCACGATGGAGGGAACCCTGACGCTAGAGTTGCCGCGGCCCCTGACTCCCCAGCTCAAGGTGGAGCCGGGACAATACATCTTCTACCTGGAAGCGACGACGCCGATCCCCTATCGCAACAATCCCGAAGCGGCCCAAGAGGCCCTACGGGAAAGGGGGAGGATCGAAAGGCTGGCCTCCCAACTAGCGATGACGGCCCAGAAGGCAGCCGAAACCAGGGCTGGAGCTCAAGGCCAGGCTTCCGCGCAATCCGCTGTCCAGGCCAAGACCGCCCAGAAGGAAAGGATCAGCGTAGTCCGGCGTGCCAAGGAGGCATCTGAGAAGGCCAGGATCAAGAAGCTCAGAGTCGCCGTTTACTCGGCGCCGCAAACCCTGACCATCACACCGGCTCCCATCGTCCTTTCCCTCGGAACTGTTCCGCAACGACTCAAGCCGGGGGCTTCGGTTGAGATCCCCGTGGACGTCGGACGACTGTACGCTTACGACGACCCGGTCGAGCTTCGTTTGATAGTCCCGGAGGACCGAATCGGTATACGGAGCAGCCCCATCATTATCCCGAAAGGGCACAGTCAGGCCACTCTTCTGGTAGAAGTTACAGAGGAGGCTGTGCCGGGCGAGTACAGCCTGACAATTCAGGTCCAGCTCGAGCTCAATGGGCAGGATCTGAAAGTGGAGGAGACCGTTTCGGTCCAGGTGGAAGCGTTTGAGAAGTCCGGTTGACCTACCCAATGATATTCGGCTCGGATCGTCTTCAACCCGTACACTCTGGTTATTTCCTGCCATGATTGTCGCCGCCACCAGTGACAGAGCCGTGACTGCAAAGGAGCGGTACCCGATCAACGATCGGGAGCTGCGGCGAGTCCATAAGGAGGGGGTCCAACTGGCCAAAGTCCGTATGGTCCG
>Ga0310121_10000583_pt1 | contig 39670 bp, 41 predicted proteins | sample CB27_Tmax_986_MG_FD_203504 | JGI IMG/M metagenome (GOLD analysis project Ga0310121, IMG submission 203504) | Marine microbial communities from Western Arctic Ocean, Canada - CB27_Tmax_986 | ecosystem: Environmental > Aquatic > Marine > Oceanic | place: Canada: Western Arctic Ocean | collected...
GAGCCAACGACGACTCCGGCCTGAGCGCGCTCCAGCGTTGGATGATTGGCACCGTCGCCTCAGTCGCCAACCGCTGTCGCTATTGAACGACGGCGAACGCGGAAGCGTCACTCGGTGCCGGTGGCACCGTCGATCTCGCCCGACAGATCAAAGCCAACTACCGCCAGGCGGACATCACCCCAGCCGAGCTGGCGATGCTGGAGTTCACGGAGCTGCTGACCGTGGCGCCGGCGAACGTCATCGAGGCGGACATCCAGACCCTGCGCGACGCCGGCCGGAGCGATGAAGACATCATCGATATTGTGCACATGACGGCGCTGATCAACTATTTCAACCGTATCGGCGATGCACTCGGCGTAGGCCTCGACGACATGCTGCAAGTCGCCGAGGATCGCGACCGGGACTTCGCTGATCCGGCTGCCTGGGCGGCGGAGCGAGCCGCGGCGACGTCTACGGCTGCGGGGGACGACTAGCGGCCGAGCAACGCAGGGACGTCGACCGCCTACGAGCGCCGCGTGGGGAGTTGGGGCACCAACCAGCCCAGGAAACTCTCTGGGCTGCGCGTCTGCATGTAGAAGCGGCCTGGTCCGGTCAGGTTGACCACCAACCCCTCGCCGCTGAACAACGTCGACTTCCAGCCGCCGGATTTGCCGACGTTGTACTGCACCGACTCGTCGAAGGCGGCCATGTGTCCGGTGTCGACGGTGTACAGCTCGCCCGCGCCCAGATCGAGCTGGCGAATCGCGCCGTAGCTGGAGACGAAGACCGTGCCGCGCCCGGTACAGCGCAGCAGGAACAGTCCTTCGCGCGAAAAGAAGGTCTTGCCGCCACCCCACTTCGTGTCGATCTCCACTTCGGGCGTCGCGCCCAGGAAGGAACCGGACTGGATCAGGAGGGGCTGATCGCCCACCTCCAACGCCACAATGTCGCCCGGCAGTGCCGGTGCAATCGTCACCTCCCCGGAGAGCTTGGCCGTGAAGGTGTTGATGAAGAAGCTCTCCCCACCCAGCACGCTGCGCTTCAGGCTCTTTATGACCCCACCGCGCGCGCCGGTCGTCATCTCGATGCTGTCCGACACGCTGACCATCGCTCCGGCTTCCGCTTGGAAGCTCTCGCCTGACGCCAACGTCACGATCCCCAATGCGTAGGCCGGTCCGTACTCGATCGTGTAGTCCATGGGCCTGAGATCCGTTCTGCGACGCGCCTGGAGTCGCAGCCTGCCGCCTGAGTACGGCGGCGAAGTATCGAGACGTCGTGGCAACACATACGGGCCGCAGTGCTTGTCAGTGCAGGGCGCTGTCTTCTATACCACGTCCAGCCGCCGAAGAGCAGGACCCGAAACCGAGCAAAGCCAGATCCAGGAGCGCCAGATGCCCGACCCAACGACCGCCGAACCCCAGATTGGGAGAGCCCTCAGCGAGCGCAGTTTCAGCATCGACGCGAGCGCGTTCGATGACTACTACAACGGGCTCGCGCTGAGCCGGGAACCCAACGCGCTCGTCCCCACTATGCTGGCCGGCAGCCCTGACAACGACTACTTCGGCGAAATCTCCTTCAGCAACCACCGTGGCCATCTCTGGATGCGCCAGGAGTTCGAGTTCTTCGCGCCGCTGGAAGCAGACGAGCGCTACGTCGTGAGCGGACAGATCCGCGACATCTACGCCCGACGCGACCGCTCCATCGTGCAATACGAGGTGGAACTGCACGACGCCGACGGCCAGCTCGCGCTGCGCAGCCAGCACCACCAGAGCTTCCTGCGCGACCGCGAGGCCAGCGGCCAGGTGCAGTTTCGCGATCCGGGCAAGAAGCCGGGCGCGCGGAAGTTCGAACTGCCCGCCGGCGAGCCCTTCGGCGGCCTCGAGCGCAAGATCACACTTGAGATGTGTGGCAAGTTCTTCCACGGCAACGCCAGCTATCACACGGACCGCGCAGCCTCGAAGGAGCTGGGCTTTCAGGATGTCGTGGTCGGGGGCCGCATGACCTTGGCCTACGCCGGACACATCCTGGAGGAGCTCTTCGGGGCGCCATGGTGGGCAAGCGGGCGTCTCGATCTGAAGTTCACCAACCCCACCTGGCCCGACGACGTGGTGACGGCGCGCGGCATCGTGACCGGCCCCGACCCCGACGATCCGTCGCGCACAGGGGCGTTCGTCTGGATCGAAAAGAGCGACGGCACGATCGTGCTGGTCGCCAACGCCAGCGCGATCAGCTGACCCCGTGGACCGTGACATCAATCGAGCGGGTAGCCTCCGACCGGCTCCCTCGTAGGCGCCGGGAGGACAGTGATGGCCGACGAAGAGATCCGAGAACTCGAAAACAAGAGGGCTTGGGCGCTGGAGATGGGGGGCGCGGAGCGCGTCGCGCGTCAACGCGCCCGAGGCCGGCTCACGGCCCGCGAGCGCATCGACTTGCTGCTCGATCCGGACTCCTTCTTCGAGGTCGGCATGTACACGCATGCCCCAGAGCCCGAGTGGGCCGATCGCACGCCGGGCGACGGCGTCATCTGCGGCTACGGCAAGATCGACGGAAGAACCGTGGCAGTCTCGGCCACCGATGCCACCGTCCTGGGCGGTTCCGACGGCGGGGAGGCCGCTGGCCGCAAGAACAGCCGCGTCATGGCCTTCGCCCAGGACAAGGGCTACCCGCACATCGAACTCGGCGAGGGCGGGGGCGGCCGCATCCACAATCTAATGGGCTGGGCGATCACCAGGATGGGCGGCGGAAGCGGGTCCGGGGTCAACAGCAACCTCGCCCCAGAACATCGCGTTCCCATGCTCACGGCGGTTCTGGGCAATAGCTACGGCGGGACGTCCTTCCGCGCGGGATCCTCGGACTGGGTCGTCATGACCAAGGGATCAAGCATGTCGATCTCCAGCCCGCGACTGGTGGAGGTCTCGATCGGCGAGCACGTCGACAACGACGAACTCGGCGGCTCAGAACTACATTCGCAGCAGACGGGACAGGTCGATCTCGTCGCGGACGATGAAGCGGCCGCGCTGGCCGCGCTGCGTGAGATCGTGGGCTACTTACCGTCGCGAGCCAGCGACGCGCCTCCGGTGCTGCGCACGGGCGACGACCCGCGGCGACGCGAGGAAGCCCTGCTGACGAGTGTGCCGGAGGCAACCAATCGTGCCTTCAACATGGTTCGCCTGATCAGGCACATCGTCGACGACGGCAAGTTGACGCTGATCAAGCCCGATTTCGGCCAATCCGTGATCTGCGGTCTGGCCCGCCTCGACGGCCACAGCGTGGGCGTGATCGGAAACGACTCACGACATCAGGCTGGCGCGATCGATGTCGATAGCGCTGTCAAGACCGCGAAGTTCGTCACCTTCTGCAACACCTTCAACATCCCGCTCGTCTTCTTCCACGACGTCCCAGGGGTGCTGATCGGCAAGCATCAGGAAGAGCAAGGCATCGTCAGCAAGATCATGGGCCTGATGGGCGCGCTGCGGTCCTGCAACGTCCCCCGGCTCGCCGTCATCGTCCGTAAGTCGTACGGCCTCGCTTACCTGGCGATGTCCGGCTCCTATGCGCCGAACACGTTTACGTTCGCCTGGCCGTCGGCCCGGATCGGCTTTATGGCGCCGGACTCCGGCGTCCGGGTTGCGTACGGCGGCCAGCTCGCGGAGCAAGGGCTCGACGCTGAGGCGCTCGAGGCTAAGTACGCGGAGATGATCGCTGAATGGGACGACGGCGGTCGGCCCTGGGGCGCTGCGGGCGCGGGCTACATCGATAGCGTGATCGACCCGCGCGACACGCGCTTCACCCTGATCCAGGCGCTGGAAGTAGCGTTGGGGCGCGACTACTAGCCGCCGCCCACGGCGGAAGATCGCCCGCCGCCCGACGGGCGCCCGCGAGTCGCCGTCGTCTGGGCGCTACCCTGCGTCCGGGCCGGGACACACGGCACGACGGGAGAAACCGATGACGGCTGACCGCATCGCCGGCTTGGAACGACGTGCCGCCGCACTGCGCGGGCATATCGTGGCCGTCTCTCGCGCCCAGCCCGCCCACCTTGGCGGATCGATGTCCTGCGCCGATCTCATGGCCGCCCTCTTCTTCGACTTCCTCCGCCTGCCCTGGGCCAGCGAGGGCACTGCCGACCACTTCCTGCTCAGCAAGGGGCACAGCGTCCACGCCTATCACGCCTGTCTGGCCGAGCTCGGCCAAATCCAGCCGGAGGAGATCCCGATGACCGGCAAGCCGGGCAGCCGTCTTGGCGGGCACCCCACCCTGCGAGCCCCCGGCGTGGAAATCGCCACAGGCTCACTGGGCCACGCGCTCTCCATCGGAGTCGGCGTCGCCTTGGGCGAGGCCGCCGACGAAACCGACAGCCGCACCGTCGTCCTGCTCGGCGACGGCGAACTCCAGGAGGGCACGATCTGGGAGGCCGCGATGAGCGCGCCCAGCTTCGGCCTCGATCGGCTGGTCGCCATCGTCGACGTCAACGGCTTCCAGGCCTCCGGTGCCACCGAGTCGATCATGCCGCTCGAGCCGCTGGCCGAGAAATGGCGCGCCTTCGGCTGGAACACCCTCGATATCGACGGCCACGATATGGCCGCCATCGTGGCCGCGCTGGATTCCGTCGCCGAAGCGACCGCGCCCACCGCGATCATCGCCCGCACGGTCAAAGGTAAGGGCGCGCCCGGTATCGAAGGCACACCACGCGCCCACTACATCCGGCTCTCCGAAGAGGAAGCCGCCGCCGCCGAAGCGGCCTTGGAGGCCCAGCGATGACCACCTACAAGGCGCCCCCCTACGCCGAAGCGTTGCTCAAGGCGGCCCGTCGCGACCCCAAGATCGTGCTCGTCTCGCAAGACATGGGCAGCGCGGGCGGATTCGCGACTGAGTTCCCGGGGCGCGCCTTCGATGTCGGGATCTCGGAGCAAAATCTCGTTGGCGTCGCGGCGGGGCTTGCCCACGTCGGCAAGAACCCGTTCGTACTCGCCATGGCCCCGTTCATCACCATGCGCAGCTTCGAACAGATCCGCGACGACTGCGCCTACAACGAGAACGCGGTCAAATTCCTCGCCTTGTTCACCGGACTCGAGGCCGGGGCCTGGGGCGTTACCCACCACGCGCAGGAGGATCTCGCCCTCATGCGCACGATCCCCGGCATGACCGTGATCGCACCCGCCGACGGCCTCGAGGCTGGCCGTGCCGTCGAGGTCGTCGCCTCGCTCGATGGCCCGGCCTACGTCCGCCTCGCCGGCTTCGCTGCCGACATCTCCCCGATCGACGAACTCCCCGCGGACTTCACCATCGGCAAGGCCACCACGTTGCGCGAAGGCGTCGACTGCAGCCTGATCGCCACCGGCAGCCTGGTCCGCACCGCCCTCGCCGCCTCCGCGGCGCTCGCCGTGGACGGAATCGAAGCCGGCGTCATCAACATGCACACGGTCAAACCGCTCGACACGGACGCGGTCGCCCGTGCCGTGAGCGCCAGCGGCCGCATCGTCACGGTTGAGGAGCACTCCATCGTCGGCGGGCTGGGCGCGGCGGTCGCCGAGACGATGGCTGAACTCGGCCAGGGCCGCCTGCGCCGCGTCGGCGTGCCCGATGTCTTCTGCACCGAGGTCGAGCCCTACGCCGAACTCATCGCCCGCTACGGTCTCGACGCCGCCGGCGTCGGGCGCGCCGCGCGCGAGCTCATCGCGGCCGGTTAGGCGCGTTCCTCGATTAGAGCGATTGCGCGGTTGGGGCACCGGCGGCGATCCGAGCGGACTCGCTCCACACCCCCTTCAGCGATGAACTAGACTGCGCGACCACCTTCTGGAGGTGATCCACATGCTGTTCCACGTGACATTCCGCTACAAGACCGGCGCTACGCACGACGATCAGAAGGTCGCGCTGAAACTCTTCGAGAATTGGCAGCCCCCGCCGGGATAGAGATCACTTCGTTCGTGTTCGGGGCCGACTCGACCGGCTTCGCGTTGATCGAGGCAGAGTCGGCGGAAGCGCTCATGGAAGACACCGCTGTTTGGGCGGGTGTGCTGCTGAATGACGACGTCATCCCGGTCGTTCCGGTCGAAACGGTTGTCGAGATATTCCAGAAGGCGATCGCCTACCGCGAGGCCACTCTCTAGGGCTGACGCAGACCCAAGGACACGGCCCGCTGCTCAATCCCGATCAGGGCGGGGCGATGGTGCCACGCTGAGCCCGCCCGTGTGGGCGATCCCGCACAGCGACCGGCGCCCGCGAGCCCGGCGCTTTGCACGGCGATCCGGGCTGTATCGTGATCCGAGCGTTCGCTGCGCGAGGCTCATCGCCGCCGGCCACGCCACAAGGAGATGCTCATGATCACACGCTTTTCGTCGCTCTATGCGGGACACGTCGACCTGGACGAGATGGGGCAGGACGCGCCGCCCGTCAACGAGCGGCGGCACTCCAACGAGCACCTCGTGACGGTCTTCTCGAAGGCAGAGGCGATGGCCCTCTGCATGGACCAGAACGGCTACGACACGCTCTGGATGGCGGAACACCACTTCCAGCACGAGGGCTACGAATGTATCCCCAACCTGTTGATGTTGGGGATACACCTCACCCACCTAACCGAACGCCTGAAGATCGGATGCGGCTTCAATGTCGCGCCGATGTGGCACCCGCTGCGTCTGGCCGAAGACTTCGCCACCGCCGACATTCTGACCGACGGACGAATCGTGTTCGGGCTCGGCCGCGGCTATCACACCCGCGAGGTCGAGAGCCTGGGCGGGCCGATGCTGGACCAAGACGAAAACCGCGACTACTTCGAAGAGCAAACGGAGATCATCTTCAAGGCGTTCGAGAGCGAGTCGTTCTCACACCACGGCAAGCACTACGACCTGCCACCGCGCGTTCCCTACCGCGGCTATGAGCTGGAGGAGTTGACGCTGGTTCCGCGGCCCACGCATCCGGTCGAGACCTGGCAGCCGATCGTCAGCGGCTCGCAGCGCGGCCTCGACTTCATGGTCAAACACGGGATCAAAGGTGTAGTGGGCGGCGGGTCGGCGTTGATGTCGGAGGGGCCGATGGTCGGCTACCGCGACGCGCTTGCGCGTGCGGGTATCGAGGCCGAACTCGGCACGGGGCTCGCCGTGGGGGTCAACTTCCACATCGCCGACAGCAAGGAACAGGCGATCAAGGAAGCGACCCCGTTCTACGAGGAGCACATCAAGATGTTCGCCCCGCTCGGCTTCTTCCGCGGCCTGAGCGACGAGCAACTGGATGTGGTCGCGCAGCGCGGCGGCTGGGCCGAGGCAGGCATTCCCACCCTGAACGAGGCCTGCGAAAGCCGGAGCTGGTATTGCGGCCCGCCAGAGGGCTTCATCGAGTACCTGCACGAACTCGACGAAGCGGCGCCGGGGATCGAAATGGTCAACGTCCAAGCAAGCATGGGCACGCCGCAAAAGGTGATCATCGAGCAGCTGGAGTGGTTCGCGAAGGCGGTCATGCCGGAATTCCAGCCCGCGAGCACGCAAACTGCAGCACGCTGACTGCCTAATCGAGTTCCGGCGCACGAACCACGAGACGGGAGAGTTGCCGTGCCAGAGCCACTCGAAGGGATCAAGGTCGTTGAACTGGCGCGAGCGCTGCAGGGACCGGTCGCCGGTCAGTACCTGGCGGACATGGGCGCGGACGTGATCAAGGTCGAGCCGGCGTTGGGCGACCCGAATCGCCAGGTGCGCGAGGCCGGTGACAAATTCGCGCGGGGCGGATTCGGGACACAGTTCGTCAGCGCGAACCGCGGCAAACGCTCCCTCTGGTTGGACTTGCGTCTGGACGCATCGCTCGAGATCGTGCGCCGGCTCGTCGATCGCGCCGACGTCTTCCTCAGCAACTACCTCGAACCCTCACTTCGCGCGATGGCGCTGGGCTACGAGGAGCTGAGCGAGCGCAATGGGGACATCGTCTACGCCTTGGTCAACGGCTACGGACCGCTTGGCCCGGATGCGGCGAAGCGCATGCTCGACGGCTCCGCGGCGGCCCGAGGCGGTCTGTACAGCGTGACGGGGCCGCGCGACGAAGGCCCGATGATGCCCGGCTCGACGATCGCCGACACTGCCGGGGCGATGCAGTTAGCGCTGGGCATCACAACCGCGCTCGCCGCGCGCGCGTTGCATGGCGGCGCGCAGCGCGTTGACACTTCCGGGCTCGGTGCGCAGCTCTGGCTCCAAATGTGGGAATTGGACGCGGTCTCCCTGACCGGCGAGCCGCTCACTCGAGACGGCGCCCACAGCGGCCATATCGCTGGAACCTACGGGCTCTACGAGACGTCCGACGGCGCCGTCATGATCGCGTTCTTCGCGGACGACCCGACCTGGGTCGCATTCTGTGAGTTCGCTGGCCTGACTGAGCTGATCCTCGACGAACGCTTCGACACGGCGGCCAAGCGCGCGGGCAGGGACCCTGACGATCCGCAAGGCGTGAAAGCGAACGAGATACGGTCCTATCTGGAGCGAGCGTTCCTGGCGAAGACCACCGTCGAGTGGTCCGAGTTCCTCGCCGGGCTGCCGCGGCTCGTGTGGGACGTCGTGCAGAACTACGACCAGGTCCTGTCCGACGAGCAGGCTTTGGCCAATGGGTACTTCGTCGAACAGGAGATCCCCACCATCGGCGAGCGCCGGCTCGTAGGGAACGTCGTTCGGATCAATAGCGAGCCCGGCGCCGCGAAGCCCCCGCCCCCATCGTTGGGGCAACACAACGAGGAAATCCTGACTTCGCTCGGCTACGAGCCGTCAGCGATCGGGGAGATCACCGACGCCGCCCACTCAGCGATGTTGCAACGGCTCGACGCCTGAGCGAGGCTAGCCGCCGCTCCTCTGGGGGCTGCGCAGACCCCACTAGAGACCTAGCATCACGGGTCCGCGCAGCGCACGCCGGCGAAACATCAATCGAGGAGAAAACCATGCCCGCAGTGCTGGAACTGACGACGGATGAACTGCTGACCACGACTCGCGCGGTTCGCAAACGGATCGACTTCGATCGACCGGTCGAGCTGGACTTGCTGAAGGAATGCCTCTCGATCGGTCTACAGGCGCCCAGCGGATCCAACGCGCAGAACTGGCACTTCGCGGTCGTCCAAGATGCGAACAAGGTGGAAAAGATCGGCCGTTTGTATCAGGAGGTCTGGGCCTGGTACCGCGATCAGCCGTTCTCGGCGCACGCGCTGGCCGCTGCAGCGCCCGAATCTGAGAAGAAGGTGATGAACGCCGTCGTCGAGTCGGCCGAACACCTGGCCCAGAACATGCACCGCGTGCCCGCCATGGTGATCCCCTGCGTCAACGGTCGGCCCGACCAAAGCCCGCCGGAGGCATCCCTACTGGCCTAGACCGGCTCGCTCGGCTCGCTCTTCCCCAGCGTCTGGAGCTTCATGTTGGCGGCGCGCTCGCGCGGGCTGGGCACATGCTGGACCTCGCTTCACCTGCAGAAGGAACGCGAAGTAGCGGAGATCCTGGATATCCCCTTCGAGAGCGTGACGCAGACGGCGCTGATCTCGGTGGGCCACACGATCGGCGACAAGTTCCGCGCCACCACGCGGCGTCCGCTGGACGGTGTGCTCCACGTCGACGGCTGGTAGAGCGGGGCTCGCCGGGCGCTAGGGCAGACCCATCATCTCGGTAGTCGACTGCAGCGCGACGGTGCCGCTCGGATCGACCCATTGCTGCATGCCATCCGGCTCGATGGTCTCGCGGTACTTCAACCAGCCTGTCTCGTCGGGGAAGTACAGCTCGGCCATCCCAGCATACGGCTCGCTCTCGGGGTCGATGCTGTGGCTGATCACGTAGCGGAATCCACCCACCTGCTCCATCGTCTGCTGGACGTTGGGCAGGTGCACGCCAAGCCAGTGCTCGAAGAACGAAGCGAAGTCCGCCCCCTCGTTCGCCTTCACCAAGTAAGTCAGCTTCAAGAAGCCCGAGCGGGTGCAGGGATAGGGCTCATTCAAAGTCAGGGGCTCCGCGACGAGCTGGTCTGATCCGTCGATCACGACGTACTCGGTCGTCGCCCAGGGCACGTACGGCTCGGCCCTCTCCTGGAACGAATCCGTCGGCGTGGTGCCGTGAGCCTCCTTTGGACTCGGCGTCGCCTTGTCCCACCACAGCTGTGCGACGCCGTCCCAGGGATGCTCGCCATCCGCGTTCGCGTCGAACAGCGTGGCGATGTAGCGGCGGGCATGCGGCTTGCCGGCGGCCTCTTGATCGTGCTGCCCCTGGATCACGCCCGGCATATGGTTCGCAAACCAGTGGGCGACGAGCTCCTCCCGGGACGTGGTTGATCGGCGCTTGATCAAATACTGCATCTTGGCACCGGGAACGGCTTCCACCATCGCTGCGGTCTCAGAAGGTGTCATCAGGTCATCTCATCAGTCTGTTGCAAAGGGGCCGCGAGGCTATCGGAGCCGTCGCTTGGATGCGAGAGCTAGGGCTAGCCCAACTTTTCCGCCAACGCCGCATAGGTGTCGAGCAGCGGCAATACCTCGTCCGCCGGCGCGGGCGGCAGCATGAAGATCAGGCGCTGGAACCCCAACTCGATCGCCGCGCTGCAGTTCGCCTCGTCGTTTTGCGCACCAAAGAGGGAGAGTTGGAGTTCGTTGAAGTCACGCTCCGCGCGGTCGCAGGCGGCCCGCAGCGACTCCAATCCCTCGCGCAGATCGACGCGGCCGTTTCGCGGCAGCCAGCCGTCGCAGTATTCCGCGATGCGGTCATAGGCCCACTTCGACTCCGCCCCCATCAGCACCGGCGGACCGCCCGGTGTGACCGGCTTGGGATAGGACCAGCTCCGCTCGAAGTCGATGAAGTCGCCGTGGAACTCCGCCTCTTCCTCATTCCAGAGCTCACGCCAGGCCAGGACGCACTCCCGCGTCACCTTCCAACGGTCCTTGAACGCGACGCCGTGATGTTCGAGTTCCTCGGCGTTCCAGCCGCCGCCAATCCCGATCACGACACGCCCTCCCGACGCCATGTCCAGCGACGCGATCTGCTTCGCTTTGACGATCGGATCGTGCTCCGGGACCAGCAGAATCCCGGTGCCAACCTTGATCCGCTCCGTCACCGCCGCCGCGGTTGCCAGCGCCACGAGCGGATCGTGGAGGTGCCAGTACTCCTGTGGCAGATCGCCGCCGCCGGGCCGAGCCGTGCGGCGGCTGGTCGGAATGTGCGTGTGCTCTGGAAAGAAGAGCGACTCGAACCCGCGCGCCTCGACTTCGATCGCCAGCTCCTTGGGCTGGATCGCATAGTCGGTGGCGAACATGAAAACGCCAAAGTCGGTCATCGGTCACCTCTCCGGAACGCCGTACATCCAGTGGTTCGGGGCAGGATACTGCCGTCGCGTCGCGTATGCTGCCGTCGTGGATCTCGAATCCGTCGATGAGGTACTCCGTACAACGCGCTCGGTCCGGCGTCGCCTGGACTTCGAGCGCCCGATTCCTCCCGAAGTGTTGGAGGAGTGCATCGAGATCGCGACCCAGGCGCCCACGGGCCGCAACGCCGAGAACTGGCGCTTTCTGATCGTGACGGACGTGGAGAAGAAGGCGGCGATTGGGGACCTCTATCGACGAGCGCTGGCTCGCTTGGTCGACTCGCGCCGTCTCGAGGCCAAAACCACACAACAAGCGCTTGCCGACCGGATGCACGAAATGCCGGCTTTGATCCTCGTCTGCGCCATCGGGCGCCCATCGGCCGAGATATCGGGACAGGTGGGGTTCTACGGCTCGATCCTGCCGGCCGCCTGGTCGTTGATGCTGGCACTGCGCTCCCGCGGATTGGGCACCACCTGGACCTCACTCCACACACTGTTCGCACCGGAGGCGGCGGAGCTGCTGAGTATCCCCGACGACGTGACCCAGACCGTGCTCCTGCCGGTCGGCTACATGAAAGACGCGGTGCTGCGACCCGCCAAACGGCGGCCGCCCCATGAGGTCACGTACTGGAACGCCTGGGAGGCACGGCGCGACGAGTCGAGCTAGCGAGGATCCGTTCCGCCGTAGACGGAGGGGCGGCGTCGGCCCGGTCATGGTTCGGCCTGGGATTCGTCCTGATTCAATGGTGCGTCAGAGCGGGCTGTCTTCCACCGGGCATCCGTTTTGGCGATCCGGACGTTGTGTATGCAGCGGCCCGTACGCGCGTGGTGGGATCAGGGTGTCCGGGGACTAAAGCGCGGGTCAGTTGTGCGGGGGAAATGATCCTTTCAGGACTCTCCGGGCTCTCGAGACGACGGCTGGCGATCTTTGGCCTGGCGATGGCGTCGGTGCTATTCGTGGCCTGTGCTGTGATGGGGGTGGTGACGACGACGGGGTCGAGGCGCTCAGCGATGAGGAGTTCGGCGGAGCGCGCGCGGCACTGGCGAGCGAGGGAGTGACGTCGGACGCGGACGACGACATCCATTACTTCTCCGACATCCAGTCGGCACTCGACCTGTTCGGCGCGCGGGAGGCGGCAGCGGCGCAGGAGTCGCTGGAAGCAGGCGACGAGCGGTCGCAGTTCTTCGCCTCGCTGACCAACGCCGGGGCCGGCGTGGCGTTCGTCGATTCGCTGGAGGCGTTGCAGGAGATCGTGCCGTCGGAGGGGTATGAGAACGACCATGCGCGGCTTATACAACTCTATGAAGAGCTGACTCGAGCCGATGCGCGATTCGGCGAGGCGGCCGAGGCGCAGGACCTCAGCGGCGTAATCACGGGCAACTTGCGCTTGGCGCGCGCGGGCCAGCTTGCGGCGCTCGACCTGTCGCCAAATACCTGCACGTTGGTCTCGGACGCTGAATTCTGCAACCGGCATGTGACATCGGGCAGCGACTATGAGACGGGCATCAACGACGCAGGCCTTCGCTGGGACGCACCACGGGGCGCCGCTGTGCGGGAGATCGCGCCGGGAGATCCGGGCCCGTTCGGGGCCGGGCTAGCGACGCGAGAAGAACGGCTGGCAATCATTGAGGAACTCACGACGTTCGCCCTCGAGGTCGACGCGGAGTTCTTGGCCAACGCGAGGCAGCTGACGCTCGATGCGGCCTACGTCCAGGATCACGCGCGGTTGATCGAGCTCGCCGAGAGCGTGCAGTCGTTGCATGGCGACGTGTTGGCGGCGGCGCAGGCGGGCGACTTCGTAGAGCTGACGCTGTTGGAGAGCGCGCTGCTGGTCGACGACGCGGTGTTCCGCGCGACGACCAGCGCCGCGAGCTGTGACCTGTTTGGTATTGGCGGACCGCCCTGCGGAACAGCGGGCGCGGCCCCGAGACACGGCTACGGCGCCGCCGTCTTCAGTCTGCTCAGGGATTTCGCGCTGCAATCCGTGCCCGCGGGCATCGATCCCTGGAACCCGTTGCCGACTGAAGAGGAGACGGCGTCCGCCATGGGCGCGCTGGCGGAGCAGCGTCGGGCGGCCATCAGCGCAATCGTCGCGGGGCTAGACGCATTGGTGCCCGATGCGGCACAGGCCGACGACCACGCCGTGCTGGTGAACGTCCTGACGGAGCGGGTAGAAATCGAGCAAGGCCTGGTGGACTCATACGCCGCCGGTACGCTCGGCACGCTGGCGCCGGATGGCCCCGAAGTCGCGGCCTGGACGACGAACATCTGCCGTCTGGCGAGTGAGCTCTCGCCGGAGGGATATAGCGCTGCTCATGTGGGCCACGCCGCCCGCGCCCGACAGCCCACCGCCTGGAGCTCCACCCAACCCGTTTGAGCCGATCGAAGAGTGCTTCGCGGCGGCGGCTGGATAGATCGTCGCGTGTCCGGTCCGTCTTACTCGTTGAACATGGACGTGCGGCCGCCATCGACGACGAGATCGTGCGAATTGACGAAGCGGCCCGCGTCGCTCGCCAGGTAGAGCGCGGCTTGCGCGATGTCCTCGGCGAAGCCCGCGCGAGGCAGCGGAGTCGCCTTGGCAAGGTTTGCCGTGAGCTTGGCCATCTTCGCGGCGTTCTCGTCGTCGGAAAGCGTGTTGGCGCGCTCCGAGCCACCGTAGAAGATCGGCGTGGCGATGGCGCCAGGCGAGATCACGTTGACGCGAATGCCAAGCGGCCCCAACTCGACGCCGGCGAGCTTTGAGTAGTGCGTCAGCGCGACCTTCAACGCTGAGTAGAGCGGGTTCCCCTGTCGATAGCGCAGCGCGGCGATGCTTGAGTTGTTGATGATCGCGCCGCCGCCGTTCGCCTTCATTGGTTCGATCGCGTAGCGCATACCCAGCATGATGCTGCGCAGCAGGAGATGGACCCCGTAGTCGATCTCCTCCGCGGTGATGCTCTCGAACGCCCCCGGGGTCTGTCCTCCGGCATTGTTGAACAGGACATCGAACTTCCCGAAGCGGTCGAGCGCGAGATCGATCGATGCCTTGATATCGGCCTCGCGCATGACGTCCGACTCGTGATAGAGCGCGTTCGATCCGAGCCGCTCGGCGAGCGCGTTGCCCTTCTCGACCGAGCGTCCGGTCAGCACAACCTTGGCGCCCTCGGCGACGAAGAGTTCCGCCGTCGCGGCGCCGATCCCGCTGGTGCCACCGGTGATGACGGCAACTTTGCCCTGCAGCCGTTGGCTCATCGAATATTCTGCCTCTGCACGAGCCGCCCCGGGGCTACCTACTCGCGCGCGAGGAACTCGGCCAGCACCTGATGGAAGTGGCGGATTTTGGTCTCGCCGTAGTCGCCAAACTGCACGAACTCCCGCGATGTGGCGTGCAGGCCCCGCTGCACGCTGGGCAGGTTGTACGTGTCCTGGTTGAAGACCTTGGCGAGCATGCCCAGCTCGGGGGCCTCGGTCCAGTCATCGTCAACGTCGAGCCAGTGGATAGGAGCTGCATCGGGCCGAGGCTTCCCCACTGGGGCGGGCGCGAAATACATGCACTCCATGATCGATTCATCTGGATTGTTCCCGTGCGGGCGGAAGCGATAGACGATCCGATTGAAGGCACCCCAGGGATGCCAGTTGGGAAAGACCGTGAAGTAGATCGAGTCGACCAGTTCTGCGTCGCAGACATCGTCGATCATCGCGCCGGTCTGTTCCCGGAGGTGGTCTCGCACCCGCTCAGCCGCAGCGGATCGAGGTGACAACTCGTTCTGTGCGCCTTCGCCGCGCGCGATGGCGCGCCGGGCGTCTGCGGCTGCTCCGGTGGAAGAGGCCTGCGCTGGTGGTGGCAGCACCGCCCCACCCACCCAGTTGCACATCTGGGGATCGGCCTCGCCTAGCTCGCCGTCTACCCAAGTTCCGTCCGTGCGGAAGATGCCGGCGCGACCATCCGTCGCTGTGGCCTCCACCAACCCGTCGTCGACCCGTGCGTAAACCGTGCCGCTGAGGGGGTGCCGCAATAGTTGAGGCCGCGCGTCGGGCAGAACGTCCCATTCGGGCATGCCGACCAGGTGAGGGCTGGGCACGGCGTTGGGGCTGATCGCGCGCGAGTAGTGCGTAAAAGCGTCGTACTTGGAGTTGGCGTCGCCGATCGTGCCCAGGATCTGTGGGTGCGTTGCCAGAACATGATAGGCCTCCATGAAGGCCTCTTGCGCCACTTTCCAGTTGCAACGCAGCACCTTGGCGACGTGGGCTTCTTTGTAGCGCCGCTCGTAGGGCAGGGTCGTGAAGTGATCCTCGAGATCGCCAAAGAAGTCGTCGATCGGCTCCGCGTCTGGGTCGGGGTTGATGAAGAGGAAGCCACCCCAGCGGCCGATCCGAACCTCCGGCAGGGACTGGTTGCGGACGTCGGCGCCCTCGAAGTCCCATTCGCAGGGGACCTCCTTGGAGCTGCCGTCCAGATTCCAGCACCAGCCGTGGAACGAGCAGCGCAGGTCCTTGGCGCGCTTGCCGCCACCGTCGCGCAGCAGCCGGCCACGATGCAGACAGGCATTCCAATAGGCCTTGAAGGCGTCCGGCTCGGTGCGCACCACAAGGAACGAGAGCTCGGCCACGTCATAGACCAAGTAGTCCCCCACGTCCGGGATGTCGTCCTCATGCCCGGCCAGCTGCCAGACTCGCTTCCACAGCCGCTCGACCTCAAGATCGTGGAACTCCCGCGACGTGTAACACTCGACAGGGACCTGCGTCGGACCCGGATCGAGCAAGGAGACTCGACGCAGATGCTCGGGTACCGGTCGCGTGTCGGCGTCCAGGAGTTCGTCGTAAGCCGGCCCCGCGGATCGATTCGTGCCTGTGAGCGTTTCCGTCATTGCGCTGTGCTCCTTGGCTCTTTCTCTGCCGCCGAGAGCTTAGCTGCTGGCCGCGGCCGCAGCGTCGACGATGGACTTAGCGTGTTCTGGTCCCGCGAAGGGCGCGCGCAGCGCTCCTGGGGTCACGGGGGCGCTTCCTAGTCGAACAGCGCCAAGTCAATCGCCTCGCCCATCCGGCAGTAGCCGAGGTCACTGGGGTGCAGCCCGTCATCGCAGTCGTAGATTGGCAGCATCTGGGTCGGACGCTCGGGATCGCGCAAGGCTTCATCGAAATCGACGACGCCGTCGAAGGTGCCGCTCTCACGGATCCAGTTGTTGAGCGCGACGCGGTGCCCCTCACGCGTGGGGTTCCAGGCACCGGGTAGAAACGTCTCGTTCCCAAATGGGGTCAGGGTGGCGCCGAACAACTTGATCCCTCCAGCTTGTGCCCGCAGAGCCATCTGCTGGAGGCCGTCGATCATCTGCTCCGCGGTGACTTCCTCCTCCGGCTTTGCGTTGCGGTTGCGCAGATCGTTCGTACCGAGCATGACGATCGCATGCGTCACGCCGGGCTGAGCCAATACGTCGCGATCGAAGCGACGGAGCCCGCTCTCCCCTCGCAAATCGTGCAGAATTCGGTTGCCGCCTAGGCCCTGGTTCATGACCGCGAGCGGCCGCCCGTTTTGGCGGGCAACCAATCTCCGAGCCAGCTCGTCCGGCCAACGGCAGAAAGCGTCGTGGGTTGAGATGTTGGCGTCGGTCAGCGAGTCGCCGAGCGTGACCACACCGCCGGTCTCCTGCGAGGCCAACACGTCGATGCCGCTGACGAAGTACCACTCATCGGTGATCTTGCCGACCGGCATATTGACGGCGCTGGAAAAATTACCTCGCGGGGAGATGTAGTTCGTTTGCCGCGCATACCGACCCGTGATCTGGAAGTCAGGCGGAATCGTACCGGGCAGATAGAGGGAGATGACCACGTCGGCCAGCGGCTGCAGATCGAGCGTGACTGAGTCGCTCACGACGACCGCGCCCGCCCCAACCGTGGCAGAAGCAGAGCCGCCAAAGGTAAGTGGTCGCTCCGACTCCGGCACGATCGCCGGGCCACTGGCTCGTATCCCAACCGAAACTGCGCCGATCTCGAGCTTCCCTTCGCCGTAGGCGTTGGAGACGCGAAACCTCAGCGTGTCGCCACCGAGACTGACGCGCGCATTCATCCGCAGTGTGACGTCGCTGAAGCCCTCAGCGGCGAGACTGGGCGCCGGCGAGGTGGCCCAGGTGCCGACCCAATGTTTGTCGAGATCCATCGTCAAGCCTCCGGGCCCTAGGTATAGCGCTTGGTGGGGAGCGTCGCGTCTTGTCCGCGCGGTTCGGCCTCCACGGTTCGGGGATTCCCGATAGTAGGAGACTTCGCCTAACGGCAAAGTCGGGTGATGACTCATGGAGCCATCGCTCGGAGTTGTGCGAACCGGCGCACCCAGTTGGCCCGCGGCGCGGTCCTGCTGCTGGCGGCGCTACTGGTGTTTGGCGCCTTCGTCTCGACCGGCGCCTTGACGCGCACGACGGAGGCCGGCGGCCTGATGCGTCCCGTCTCATCCAGCGCCCCCAGCTTGACGCTGGGCGAACTCGTCTTCCTGCACAGCCTCAACCTGGAGCGGCACCGCATGGAGTTGGAGCCACTGCGCCTCCACCAGAGCTTGCGCGATGTGGCACGCGCGCGATTGGCTGATATGGCTCGGAACCGATACTTCGCACACATCAGCCCCAGCGGCGATTCAGCCTGGACACTGCTCCGTCGCTACTCGGTTAGCGTCGGCGGTGTGGCGGAAACGCTGGCTCGATCGGGCGGGCTGAGCGTGTACGCGGCGCTCAGTTCCGTCCGGAATTTGATGGCGAGTCCACCACATCGCAGCATCATCCTCAGCCTGAGCCTACGCATCGTCGGCATTGGACTCGCCGTCGATGGCGAACGGGTCTCGATCTTCACCGCCATCTACGCCCGGTAGCTCCCTGTGGTCCACGCCCGCGTGCGGACACCCGGCTGCACGCGGTTAGGGGATGCAACGGTTCCGCGGATCGTGCGCCTGTGAGGCCATGCCAATGCGGAGCAGTCACGGCTTCCTGGCCAGGAGACCGAGAGCGCAGTCGAGTCCTTCAGCCGCCTCCTCTCCCCGACGACCTTTTCAGCTCGCCACGTCCGCCGGCCACCGGCACCCTCGCGGCCTCCTACGTCTGCTGAGATTACTCGCGGAATCTCGAAGGAGGCGGTCTGCCTCGACGTGGACCTGATCGATGTGGCGACCGCTGCGGTGATCGGTAGTGGCACCGGTTGCCTGTTCGCGATCCCGGTGCTGAGAGACGGACGCCGCCTTCGTCGAGCGCCGGCCGCGCGTCGGCGATCCGGACCCACGTAGTCCGGACGGCCACGGCGCGCGATAATCGCCGCGGCGGCGCAAGCGCGCGACTGGCGCCAGCAGCGCCCTCCAAGGGAGTAGGTCCGATGAGTGTGACAAATCTGTTGATCGCGAACCGTGGCGAGATCGCCATCCGCGTCACCCGCGCCGCCGCGGAGTTGGGCATCCACACCGTCGCGGTCTTCTCCGAGGACGACGCCGACTCGCTGCACACGCGCAAGACGGACGAAGCCCGCCCCCTGCAAGGCAAAGGAGCCGCCGCCTACCTCGACGCCGAGCAGATTATCCGCGTCGCCATGCAGTCCGGCTGCGACGCCCTTCACCCCGGCTACGGCTTCCTCGCCGAGAACGCGGGCTTCGCCCGCCGTTGCGCGGAGGAGGGCTTGACCTTCGTGGGGCCCAGGGCTGAAACGCTCGAACTCTACGGCAACAAGACACAAGCCCGGCTCCTGGCGGAAGAGCATGACGTGCCAGTCCTTGCCGGCACGGCGCGCCCCACCAGCCTGCCGGAAGCGCGTGACTTCTTGACCTCGCTCGGCGGCGGAGCGGCCATGATCAAGGCCGTCCGCGGGGGCGGCGGGCGCGGCATGCGCGCCGTCTCCAGAGTTGAGGAGATCGATGACGCGTTCGCTCGCTGCGAGTCGGAGGCGATGGCAGCCTTCGGGACTGGCGACCTCTACCTGGAACAGCTCGTTCCCCGCGCCCGTCACATTGAGGTCCAGATCCTGGGCGACGGCAGCGGCGCCGTCACCCACCTCGGCGAGCGCGAATGCAGCATCCAGCGCCGTCACCAAAAGCTGGTCGAGATCGCGCCAGCGCCGAACCTCCCGCCCGGCCTGCGGGCCCGGCTCACGAACTCCGCCGTCCAGCTCGCACAAGCGACCCGCTACGACAACGTTGGCACGTTCGAGTTCCTCGTCGATGCAACCTCCCTCGATGACGATTCGTCATTCGCCTTCATCGAAGCCAACGCTCGCCTCCAGGTGGAGCACACGGTGACCGAGGAGGTCACCGGCCTCGACATCGTCCAGCTCCAGATCCAACTGGCCGCCGGACGCAGCCTGACCGATCTCGGGCTGCAGCAGACCAACGTGCCGCCGCCGCGCGGCTACGCGATTCAGGTCCGCGTCAACATGGAGACGATGTCCGCCGACGGCAGCACCCTCCCCGCCGGCGGCGTCCTGACAGCCTTCGAGGCGCCCTCGGGCCCCGGGGTCCGGACCGACTCCTTCGGCTACGCCGGCTACCGCACCAGCCCCAGCTTCGACTCCCTACTCGCCAAAGTCATCGGCCACTCACCGTCGCCTCGCTTCGCCGACGCAATCACCCGCACCTACCGCGCTCTCTGCGAGTTTCGCGTCGAGGGAGTGCCCACCAACATCCCCTTCTTGCAAAGCCTGCTCCAACATCCCGACTTCCAGGCCAGCCAGATCTACACCCGCTTCGTCGACAACCACGCAGCTGAACTCGTCGCCGCCGAGACGGACGCCCACCCCCAACTCTTCTTCCGGCCGGCGGCCGCCGTCGCGGCCCCGAGCGCGCAAGCCCTGGCAGGCATCAAAGTCGATTCCGTCGACCCTCTCGCTGTCCTGGATCACGGCAAGGACGCCGACGCAGCGGCGTTGCCACCCGCCGTTCAGGCAGCGGCTCCCAGCGTCACCAAGATGAGCGGCCCCGAGAACACGGTGCCCGTCCAGGCGCCGATCCAGGGCACCATCGTGAGTGTCCTCGTGCAGCAGGGCGACCTGGTACGGGTGGGGCAGCAACTGCTCGTCATGGAAGCCATGAAGATGGAGCACGTGATCCGCGTCGAGGTCAGCGGCATCGTCCGCCTGATCGGCGTCCAGCCGGGCGACACGGTCTTTGAAGGCCATCCGCTCGCCTTCGTCGAAGAGGCCGAAGTGGCCGCAGCCGAGACGGAGGCCGACGACGAAATCGACCTGGACTTCATCCGTCCCGACCTGGCGGAGATCCACGAACGCCACGAGGTCACGCTGGACAAAGCTCGCCCCGACGCCGTGGAACGGCGTCGCAAGACCAAACAGCGGACCGCTCGCGAGAACATCGACGACCTCTGCGACCCCGGCAGCTTCATGGAGCATGGCCAGCTCGTACTCACCCCCGGTACCGGGCTCCCCCTGGAAGAGGTGATCCGAAAGTTTTCGACGGACGGCATGGTGACCGGCGTCGGCAGCGTCAACGGCGACCTTTTCGATGCGCCTGCATGCCGCACCGTTGTCCTCTCCTATGACTACACGGTGCTGGCCGGTACGCAAGGCGCTGTGAACCACCCCAAAACGGATCGCATGCTGGAACTCGCCGAAAAATGGCGTAACCCCGTCGTCTTTTATACCGAGGGGGGCGGCGGCCGAGCGGGCACGGGCGGCAAGCGCGCGGGCGGACGGGGCACCAGCGACGGACCCGATGTCGGCGGCGGGCGCCCGCTCGACACTCCCACATTCACCACCATGGGACGTCTCTCCGGGCTCGTTCCCCTCGTGGGCGTTACCTCCGGCTACTGCTTCGCGGGCAACGCTGCCCTGCTTGGCTGCTGCGACGTGATCATCGCCACCGCCAACTCCAACATCGGGATGGGCGGTCCCGCCATGATCGAAGGCGGCAACCTGGGCGTCTTCCACCCGACCGAGGTCGGCCCCATGGACGTGCAAGTCCCCAACGGCGTCGTCGACATCGCCGTCGAAGACGAGGCCGAAGCGACCCGCGTGGCGAAGCAATACCTCAGCTATTTCCAGGGCCCGCTCACGGAGTGGGATTGCGCCGACCAACGGACGCTCCGCCGCATCGTGCCGGAGAATCGCCTGCGCATCTATGACATGCGCGAGGTGATCGAAGGGCTGGCGGATATCGGCTCGGTTCTTGAGTTGCGCCGCCACTTTGGGCTCGGCATGGTGACCTCCTTCATCCGCGTCGAGGGGCGGCCGATCGGCGTCGTCGCCAACAACCCGAACCATCTCGCCGGTGCGATCGATAGCGATGGCTCCGACAAGGCAGCGCGCTTCATGCAGCTCTGCGACGCGTTCGATATCCCCATCCTGGTTCTCTGCGACACGCCGGGCATGATGGTGGGCCCCGAGGTGGAGAAGACCGCGTTGGTGCGCCACTGCTGCCGCCTCTTCGTGACCGGCGCCAACCTCACCGTCCCTCACTTCACCATCGTGCTACGCAAGGCCTACGGCCTGGGTGCCCAGGCGATGGCTGGGGGTGGCTTCAAGGAACCCATGTTCGCGGTCGCCTGGCCAACGGGGGAATTCGGCGGCATGGGCCTCGAAGGTCAAGTGAAGCTGGGCTACCGCAATGAACTGGCCGCCATGGACGACCCGCGCGAACGCGCCGAGCGTTTCGACGAGCTCGTGGAGCGTGCCTACGATCGCGGCAGGGCGATCAATGCAGGCGTCTCCTTCGGCGTCGACGATGTGATCGATCCCGCGGATTCCCGCCAGTGGATCAGCAACGCGCTGCGCTCCGTCCCCGAGCGCCCGCGACGCCTCGAAAAGAAACGCCGCAACGTCGACACCTGGTAACGGGAGAGCCGCCTTCCGCGCCACCAAACGATGTCGCCGGGCGAGAGTCATTCCCGAGAGCGAGCGAGAGGCTGTTCGATGGCATCGAGCGCGCGGCCAGACGTGGTGGTGGGTATCCTCGGCCTGGGGCGACCGGGCTCGGCCCTTGCGCTCACGTTGGGCGCCGCGGGATACACCCCAGCCCTGCTGGCCTCGCGCGGCGCTAGCGGAGCGCGCCTTCCGGGGGAGCCGCACCCGGCCCCAAACGCCACGCCTGACAGGCCACCGAATCCGCCTAGAGATCTGGCCGCGACCGCAGGACCAGCGCGGTAGCATGCGGTGAAGCACCGACGGCGGAGAACGACCGCGGAAAGAGGGGCTCCCTTGACGATGACGCGAAATCTCTCGCGCGAAACGCTGGACGCGGGCCTCGATGAGGTTCGCCAGGCCCCGCGGGACGCGGGCGCGCTCAAGCTCATCGTCCGTCGTCCGGAGACGGGCGCACGCGAGGTTCTCGATGTTGGCGAGCTCGATCCCGTCGAGGGATTGGTGGGGGACAACTGGAAAACGCGGGGCAGCGCCGGGACCCCCGATGGCTCGGCCCACTCCGAGATGCAACTCAATGTGATGAATTCCCGCGCGATCGCGCTGATCGCCCAGACGGAGGAGCGCTGGGCGCTGGCTGGTGACCAACTGTTTGTTGACCTCGACCTCAGCGAGCAGAACCTACCGGTGGGCACGCGGCTAGGGATCGGATCAGCGGTGATCGAGGTCACACCACCACCCCATGCAGGCTGCCAGAAGTTCGTCGAGCGATTCGGCGTGGACGCCATGAAGTGGGTGAATTCCGAGATCGGAAGAGGCCTGCGACTGCGGGGACTGAATGCCAAGGTGGTCCAGGCGGGTGTGATTTACGCCGGGGACACGGTCACGAAGATCGCGTGACCGCATCGCCTCGGTAGTGAGTGGCTCTCGCGCGGTGCCGGCGCCGGACGAATCGCCCGCGGAACGGCCCCCCTCGCGTGATGAGGCACTCGTGATATTCCCCATCGACAGCGGAGGAGGTGCGGCCTGGACAACGGAGCGTTTACCGAGCTTGTCGCGCTGGAGCGCATCGACGAGCAGCATTTCGTCGCGCCCGTGGGCGCTGAGCAGGGCGAGCGTACCTACGGCGGACAGCTACTCGCCCAGGCGTTAGCCGCCGCCCAACAGACCGTGGACGCCGGCCGCCGGGTACACTCGCTTCACGGCTACTTCCTGCGCGCGGGCGCCGCGGACCGCCCGCTAGAACTCGCTGTCGAACTCATCCGCGACGGCCGGGCGTTCAGCGCGCGTGCCGTGACCGCGTCGCAGCAGGGCCGCGAACTCTGCCGGCTGCTCACTTCGTTTCACGTCCCCGAGGACGGACTCGAGTACAGCGGCTCCACCATGCCCAAGGTTCCGCTGCCGGAGTCCGTCGACGTTACTTATAACCAGTTCACCCATGCGTTGCGCCCGGACTACGACGGCTCCTGGTCCGGCGACGCGCGTGCCATCGAGACCCGCTACGTCAATCCACCGACCGCGCCGGAAGGCGAGCCGGTCACCGAGGATCAGCGCTTGTGGCTGCGGATCCCCGGACCGCTCGCCGACGACGCGGCGCTGCATGCGGCCGCACTCGTCTACCTGTCCGACAGCACCCTGGTCGATCACGTGATGCTGCCGCATGGCCACCGCTGGCAAGACGCACGGCTCGAGGGCGCAAGCTTGGACCATGCCATGTGGTTCCATCGCGCCGCGCGCGCCGACGAGTGGCTGCTGTTCGATCAGACCGTCGTGGCGACCGCCGATGCGCGCGGCCTCGCGACCGGCCGCTTCTATACGGCTGCCGGTGTGCTCGTGGCGACCTGCCGTCAGGAAGGTCTGATGCGCTGGCAGGTCTGACCTGGGCGCGGCGCGGCACAACCTGTCTCGGGGCGCGGCGGTCGGCTACGCTGCCGGACCATGACCATTCCAGTGGTGACCGCCGAGGGCTTCGCGAGCTACCTGGCGCACGCGGTACCGCTCGCACGCGACATCGCCGTCACGCACGTCCGGCGCATCGTCGGAGGCGCCTCGCGCGTCACCTACTCGCTCGACGCCGCGTGGCACGACGACGCCGGGCACCACGAGCGCGGTCTGATCGTCCGGCTCGATCCGGGCGCGTCTCTGCTGGTCTCGAACCGCGAAGTCGAGTTCGCGGCGTACCGAGGCATGGCCACATCCGACGTACCGGTCCCAGAGGCGCTCTGGATCGAAGGCGACGCCAATTGGTTCGGCGGACCGTTCTTCGTCACCAGCCGGATCGACGGCTGCGCAACACGGCGGCAGCAGGAGTTTGAGCCACCCTACGACGCCGTTGGCGACACGCTGGGACGGAACCTCTTCCAGATCGGCGGCCAAATCGCCGCGTTCGACTGGCAAGAGGCTGACTGGGACTTCCTTGAGGCACCCGCCGCAGACCGGTGTTGCGAGCGCGAGCTCGGCCACTGGGCGCAGACCATCGAGCAAAGCCGCTGGGACCCGCAACCGATCGTGCGCGCTGCGATCGATTGGCTCCGGCGCCACCCCCCTCCGCCCGCGCAACGCGTCGCGGTCGTCCACGGCGACTTCCGCACCGGCAACGTGCTCTTCGACGAGACCGGGCAGATCCACGGTGTCGTCGATTGGGAGATGTGCCACTTGGGCGACCCGCTCGAGGACCTCGCCTGGACTTGCATGCGCAACTGGCGCTGGGAGCGAATGGCGCTGGCCAGCGGACTGATCGATCTGCCGGTCGCGCACCACGAGTGGGAAGTCGCCAGCGCGTTGACGGTCGATCCCGCCGCCTATCGCTGGTGGGAGATCTTCACGCACGTCAAGGCGCAGGGGATCTGGCTCACCGGGGCCCGCAACTTCGCCGACGGGCTTGCCGAAGAGATCAGCCTGCCCGGCCACGCGATCCGGCGCGGACCGACCGACGATCGCAGCTTGCTCGAGCTGCTCGGCTGGGTACAGGAGGATGGTGAACGATGACAGTCCTCGCGCGACCGACGCCGCTGGAGATCGCCGCCGGCACCGAGAAGGCTCTGACGCTGCGCGTCATCCCTGAGCTGCAAAGTGATTACGCCCGTGCCCAAGTGGAATCGACTGTTGAGCTCCTGCACTACCTGGCGCGTGAGTTCGACGGCGCAGTCCAGACACTCCTCGACGAGATCGATGCTTTGGAGAGCGCCCGCGCCGAGACGGCCCAGACACTGAGGGAGGCCGGTCACGCCGTCACAGCCGACGCGCTCACGGCGCCTGCGCGCAACAAGGTTCCAGACCTCCGCGTCTCGACGCTCCTGCAACGTTCGGCCGAGCTCCAAGAGGCATTGCTCGCTGCATTGCTCGTCGTCGAGCGCGAGGCCGACAACGGGGCGACCGCTCTCGGACCCGCAAGGCGCCAGCTCCACGCCGTGCTGGAGGACCTCAACGAACGCCGCCGAACGGCGCCCTGATCGGGCCTACCTGCGACCGTGTTTCCGTAAGCTCCGTGCCGCGGCGCGCGATCGCTGCCGCTACTTCTGATACGGGCTACTGAACGCCAGCATCGAAGGGGCGGTGGTGCGGATCCAGGCTCGCGGCTTCCCGGACGTGACGTACGAAGATGTGCTGCTGGCGCTAGACCAGGTGACCCGGGCGATCGAGGCGGCCGGGGAGAGACTGGGCCCGGTCTGCATCTTCGAACTCCCCGACATCGAGGAGGAGTGGCCCGACTTCTGACGCCCGCAGCGCTTGGGATGGGTGGCCGCGCCTTCACGTTCGCTGCGGGTTGCGTCGTCGCCGCGCAAGGAGTCGGCAGGCGTTGTCGTGGAGGGCGGAGGTACGGATTGGTTCGATGCTGCCTTCATCGTGAAGACGACCGACGAGGCGAAGGCGCAAGCTGTTCTCAAGGGCCTTGAGCGTCTGATTCGAACGATTCCGGACGAGGAGTCGTTCGGGATTAAAGGGTGCCGCTTCTGGGGTGGCGGGCCACCGCCGCGTGTGATGGAGCTGTCGCTCGTGGATGTTCGCGGCGTTGAGTCGTCACGAGGACTCGAGGGGCGTCTTGAGCTTTTCACGGCAACGATGGAGGCGCTGCATCGTCACGGCGCGGCCAGCCGAGGGATCGCTGAGCGTTGGCTAGCTGGCTGCGGGTGGCCGTTCTCGCCGGCTAGGGCAGCTGCGCGGGCCTGAGGCGACGGCCCACCAGGGGTCGAGCTGGCAGGCCGCGCTCGACGCTGCGGACCTTCACGATGTCGGCGCCTGCGCCTGTATGTCGGGGGGCTCGACATCGCGGACGTGGGTCGCGAAATACCACTGGTGGCCTTCGAGATCGAGCGCGCCGTAGCGTCGATCGCCGTAAAACTGGTCGACGGGCTCTTCCAGGGTGGTGGTGCCAGCGGCCTTGGCGCGGGCGAAGTGGGCGTCCACGTCGTCGACGTATACGTAGACCTGGCTGTGCACGTGTCCGGAGCTGGCGGGGCTTTGGTAGTCGCCCCCAGGCGAGCCAAGCATGATCACGTGGTCGCCGCCGATGGTGACCTCGGCATGATTGAGGCGCCCCGCCTCGTCGACGAGGCGGAACCGCTCCGCCATGCCGAAGACATTGCACAGCCAGTCCACGGCGGCGCCGGCGTCCTCGTAGAGAAGGTAAGGCTGGACCGCTTGGCTGGGGTTTTCAGGCACGGGAATCCTCCAGTCTGCGCGGCGAACGACGCCCCTTCGGAGAGGCCGCACCTGGAAGCTAGCCGATCTTTGGGCGGTGAGTGGGCATTGGCAAGGGCTGTAGCGTCCCGGCGCTGGCAGTGCGCGTTGGCGCGACCGTGCCTCAGAGTGCCTCGAGGCGTGCGTCGACTTGCGACAGGAGGCGGGCTGCGTTGGCCCCCAGCCAGCCTTCCTTGACGGAGTTCTTGAGGGGGAGGTCTTGCAGTTCGCTGACGGCGCGTTCGTAGGGCAGCATGTTGTCGGTGGCGAAGAGCACGCGGTCGCTGAGCAGCGACGAGTTGCCGTGCTGCATGAGTAGCTCCCAGCCGGTGCCGGGCGTGCCGATGTACTTCGGCGCGACGGCGCCGATTTCGATGTAGACGTTGGCGTGCTTCCAAGCGATGGCAACCAGCTCTGGGACCCAGGGCCAGCCGCCATGGTTGGCGACGATGACGAGATCGGGGAAGTCGCAACCGATCTCGCAGAGGTAGAGCGGACGGCCGAAGTCGATCGGACGGTCGTTGGAGAAGTTGATCGAGGTGTGAATGGTGACGGGAACTCCGAGTTCCTGGCACTTGGCGTAGAGCGGGTAGAAGCGCTTGTCGTTGGCCAAGACGCGATAGGAGAACGGCTGCAGGTTGACGCCGCGCGCGCCGCGTTCACGCACCTCGCGTTCGACGACGGCGGCCATGTCGTCGCCAGCATTGGGATCGACGGTGACGTAGCCGGTCAGAACATCGGGATGATCGGCGACGATGCGATGGACGGCGTCGTTCATGGCGCGGTAGTCGCCCGCCGCCCATTCGGCTTGCAGGACGGCGCGGTCGATACCCGCAGCGCCGATCGCGGCGACCATCGCCGCGGCGTCGCTGCCACCCCCGCGCTCGCGGGTGTAGATGCGGTCGTAGTTGGCCATGTATTCGCTCTCGGTGGCTGCGGGGCCGTCCCAGGAGCCCGGCGGCAGGGTGACCCGGAAGTCGATGATCTCGGGCATGCGGTGCCCACCTTTCTGGAGTACGGGGGAGCGGCTAGGGGATCACGCCGGACTGCTTTAGGCCTGCGATCGCTTCCCAGTCGTAGCCCAGCTCTTCGAGGACGAGTTCGGTGTGCTCGCCCAACTCGGGGGCGCTGCTGTAGTTCGTCGTCGGCGCCTGATCGAGGGCGAACGGTACGCCGATCACCTTGAGCTCTTGGCCTGAACGGTGTTCCATCGTCCGCACGTAGCCGTTGGCCGCAGCCTGCGGGTCCTGCGCAATCTCCAACTCGTCCGCAGCGGGGGCCCAGGGAAAGTCGTGCGCGTCGAAGATGGCCGCCCAGTGGTCGCGCGGGGCAGTGCCGATGCGCTGCTCGATCAGTTCGACGGCCTCGCGGATGTGATCGCGTCGGTTGTCGGGCTCGGCGAAGCGGGCGTCCTGCGTGAGGACCGGCAGATCGATCGCCTCCGCGAAGGGCGCCCAAAAGCGCTCTTCTTGGATCATGGCCAACTGCAGCCATTTGTCGTCGGCGGCCCGGTACGAGTTGTAGAGCGGGTTGAACGAGCTATAGCGGTCGCCGCGTGGATAGGCCTGGCCGGTAGCCAACGCGCCCTGGATCGCAAAGCCGTTCGTCCAGATCCCACCGCCGTAAAGCGAGCAGCTCAGAAACTGACCCTCGCCCGTCAGTTCGCGTTGATAGAGTGCCGCGAAGATGGCGGCCGAGATGTTCATCGCGCTGGGCAGGTCGCCCATCGCCCCGACGAGCCGGACAGGCTCGCCACCGGGCGAGCCCAAGATGGACATGAAGCCGCCGCGCGCCCAGTAGGCCAGCTCGTCGAAGGCGGGGCGGTCGATGTCGGGGCCCTCGCTGCCATAGCCGGTAGCGTGTGCGTAAATCAAGCGCGGGTGCTCCTCGCGTACGGAGTCGTAGTCGATGCCGAGCCGTTCGAGCGCGCCCCGGCGGAGGTTGACGATGAAGACGTCGGCGTCCTGCAGCAGACGTCGGAACACGTCGCCGCCCCCGCGACTGCGGAGGTCGAGGGCAACGCTGCGCTTGTTGCGGTTGGCCAGCTCCCAGATCCAATCGACATCCCCCTGGACACGCGGGATCAATCCGCGCATCGGATCGCCCTCGTGCGGTTCGATTTTGATCACATCGGCGCCAAGTTCGCCCAACACGCAGGCGCTCATCGGACCGAACAGCCAAGTCGCCATCTCGACGACCTTCAGCCCTCGTAGCAGGGGCTCTCGTTGGGGTTCGTGGACCGGCACGCGCTCTCCCTCCGCTGGCGAAACCCTGGTCCCGCCAGATCAACCGTCTTGGTAGGTCGGATCGCGCTTCTCCGCGAACGAAGCAATGCCCTCGCGAGCATCGTCCGAGGAGAAGGCGAGCCGGGAGTACTCCTGGTAGAGGCGAAGCCCGTCGCCCAAGGAGAGGTCGCGACTACGGACAGCGAGTTCCTTCGTCAGCCGAACCGCCATCGGCCCGTTGGCCGCGATGCGCTGGGCCAGGGCACGAGCCGTGGGTAGCAGTTCGTCGGGGCTGGTGACTTCGCTGACCAGTCCGATCCGAAGCGCCCGCTCCGCGTCGATGAAGTCGCCGCTGAAGAGCAGCCAGAGCGCGTCAGACATGCCGATCATACCCGGCAGACGCAGCGCGCCGTAGCCGTGCAGGATCGCCCATTTGACCTCGGGGCAGCCGAACTGAGCATCGCGCGAGGCGATGCGGATATCGCAGAAGAGTGCCAGCTCGAGACCGCCGGCCAGGCTGTAACCGTTGATCGCCGCGATCGTCGGCTTACTGCATTCGAGACCGACGTCGAAGCGATCTGGGCTCCACGGCCGCCAGTCGCTGCCGCGCTCGCCGAACTCAAGCAGATCGTGTCCCGCCGAAAAGGCCCGGCCCTCGCCGGTGATGATCAGGCAGCGCACCGCAGCGTCCGCGTCGGCTTGGCGGATCGAATCGCCGATCTCGGCGTACATCGCGTCCGTCATCGCGTTCATCTTTTCGGGCCGGTCAATCGTGATCTGGGCGATCTGGTCTTGGACCTCGTAGCGAACTTGGTCGGGCATGGCGTTCTCCGATCGGCGACAGGCGGTCACGGTAGCGGAAGATCGGGGTCCTCCGTCGGCGGCCGTCATCGAGCGGTCGGGGGCTCGTACGCCCCAACTTCGGACCCCAGCGCCGCCTGCCGGATCGATGCACATATGCCGGCCCGATCGATTCGAGAGTGCGACAATGTGCGCAGCCCCGGCCTTCGACACGAACCCAAAACCGACGGACTTAAAAGGAAGCGGCTCCCTTCGAGACGATTCCGAGGGCGGCTTGGGATCAGGAACTCGGCAGTCTGGCCGCAGCTCCCGCGGACGCGCCCGTTGCATCGGACGCTCTCGGGAATCTAGCTTGGTGATCGATCGACAACACCCCACCCGGACGGGCGTAGACAGCCCAGGACGAGGAGCCCCTCATGTCCCAGCCCGACCCGACCTACCCGATCGTCTCCGCGGACGGCCACATCGAGAAGCCGCCGGAGCTGTTCGAGCCTCTCTCGCCCGAGTCACGCAAGAAGGCCGAGCGCGGGACCCGCCGCATTGACGGAGGCACGGTCGTCGACATCTTCGGCTTCGAGCTCTTTGCACCGGACCGCAGCCGACGGCCCACCAACGACGAGTACATGCGCGAGTTCCGCAGGGACCCCACCGGGGGCCGCGACCTGGCCGTGCGGCGGGAGCTCCAGGCGCGCGACGGCGTGGCGGGCGAGGTGGTCTTCCCCAAGAAGCTGCTCGCGCTCGGCAACGGACTCGACGCCGCCTTCAACCTGGAGCTGGCGGAGCCTACAACGACCTCGTGCACGAGATCTTCTCGCCCATGCCGGAGCGCTACGTGGCGGCGCCGATCATCCCTGTGGACGACATCGCCCTGGCGGTGGCCGAGGCGGAACGCTGCTTGAAGCTCGGATTCCGCACGCTGATGCTCCCCTGCTCCTACCCCTGGCGCCCCTACGACCGGCCCGACTACGAGCCGCTCTGGAGCCTTGTCGAGGAATCCGGCGTTCCGCTCAACTTCCACGTCTTCACGGGTAACGTCTTCATCGGTACCGACTTCGCGTCGATCGAGCACATGACGGCCGGCGACTTTGCCGACCTCCCGGAGTCGGAGCTGGGCGTGCGCGGACGGCGCGAGCGCCTGTCGACCACGGTGATTGGCATGGCGGCCGGCATAGGGCCCATCGTGCACCTGACCGGCGGCGGCGTCCTTGAGCGCCCACCCGGACCTGTGCTTCGTGGTCACCGAGGCGGAGGCCGGCTGGCTGGCCTGGACGCTCCAGTCGATGGACGCCTTGCAGGAGCGGCGCGGCCTGGGCCTGGAGGATCTGCCGCTGCGCCCGAGCGAGTACTTCAAGCGCCAGAGCGCAGTCACCATCATCAACGACCTGGTCGTGCTCAACAACCTGGAGTTCACGGGCACCGACTGCATCATGTGGGCCAACGACTACCCGCACGACGAGGGCACCTACCCGCACAGTGCGCGCACCCGTCGGGAGATCCTGGACAAGACGACGCCCGAGCAGGCGTACCAGATCTTCGTCGGGAATGCCGCGCGCATTTACGGCTTCGACGTGGCTGAATTCTCCAAGGAAGGATGAGCGCCTCCGGCATCTGCGCTGGCGTGTGCGCCGCTCTACCGGAAGTTTCTGGGAACCTCTATTGAGGGCGCTTCAATCGCGGATGTGACGGTGTTGGTCAGAACGCGCGGTGCAGCATGGCATCGCCGCCGCGCACGTAGCGGCGCAGATTCTCTATCCACAGATCGCCCACCCGTTTCAGATAGAGCGGGGAAGACCAGGCGTTGTGCGGGGTGATCAGGACGTTGGCGAGGTCCCATAAATCGTCATCTGCCGGCCAAGGCTCGGCTGGCAGCACATCCGTACAGAAGTGACGTAGGTGCCCATCCTGGAGGGACTGTTTGAGGGCCGGAATGTCGACCAGGGCTCCGCGTCCGACGTTGATCAGCGTGGCGGTCGGCTTCATGAGCGCCAGGGCGCGCTGATCGATGAGGCCCACCACTTCCGGGCCAATCGGGATCGCCAGCACTACGAAGTCCGCCTCGGGCAGGAAGGCGGTCAAGTCGGCCATGGTTCCCTGGCGATCGATGTTCGCCACCGCTCCAGAGGAGCGACGGATGCCCAGGACTCGCATGCCAAACGCTTTGCCATAGGTGGCAACGCGGCTGCCAATGGCCCCCAGACCCACAATCAGCATCGTCTTGTCGCTGAGGCTTTCCAGCGGAAGCGTCTGCCAACGGTGTTCGCGCTGATGCTCGCGCAGCTCACCGAGGTTCTTGGCTGACCAGAGGACGAAGCCGAAGGCGACCTCCGCCACCTCAGGAGCGTTGGCTCCCGGACTGTGGGTCAGGACGGCCTGCTTCTCACGCATGACGTCGTAAAACAACCCGTCGACGCCGGCGTCCTCGGTATGGGCCCAGCGCGGTGCTGAAATCTGGATGACGGCATCGACGAAGGCGTTCGTGTAGGCGTCGGCGGCGTAGACGATCAGGTCACAGTCCTGTGGAGATTGTGACCAGGCGCCATCGGCCTCGATCAGGGCCCATTGCAGGTCGGGCACAATCTCCTGAGCCGCGGCCCCGTAGCGCTCGAAGAACTCTCGACCAGCAGCAACTTTCACAAGCCGCGCCCCCTCGATGATTCGCGCTCAGCGCGGGAACAATAACGCGGGGACCGCCATGCCCGCGAGCACGTTGCGCTGGCAGACCCGCGAGCGCTGGACCGGTTGCGGATCTCGCTGTCGCCTTCGCCGCGGGCGACGCCGACAAGGTCACGCCCTCAGGCAAGCACCCAGGGCGTAAGGCGCACCTAGCGGAAGGCGGGGATGACTTCCTTCGCGAAGAGGTGAAGCGACTGCATGACGGTGGCATGGGTCATGCCGCCCCCGTGCATGACGCAGCTCAACATATCGATGTCGGCAATATCGGTGTACCGCTTCAGCTTTCGGATCACGGAGGTCGGCGTGCCCGAGAGCGTCCGGTTCTCGAACATCTCGTCGAGATCCGGCTCACCCTCGAAGGGCAGCGGCTCGGAAACGCCGGAGACGACATGTTCGCGGCCGTGCCGGAGGGCCGTCGCCTGCCGTGACTGGTAGAGGAAGTGCTCCATTTGGGCGCGCGACTCGTCCTCGGCGGGAGTCACGACCACTTGACCCTGCACGCCGAACTCGCCCGGGGAGTCGGGGAACTTCCGGCGCGAGTTCTTGAAGTTGGTCCAGGCCTGTTCGAGAACGCTCAGCGGGCGACCCGACTGCGAGGTCAGGGAGCGCAGGCCATAGCGGCGACCGATGTCGAAGGACTCTTGCGTCGTCGCCGCCAGCCAGATCGGGGGGCGTGGTTGCTGGTGAGGCCTGGGGTAGAGCGTGGTCTCCGGGATCTGGTGGTACTTGCCTTCAAACTCGAATGTCTCTCCGGTGAGCGCCTGCGAGATGATCGCGAGTGCCTCGTCGGTCTGGTCGCGAGCGTCGTCCATCGAGAGGCCGAAGCGGCGGAACTCGAAGGGTTGATAGCCGCGGGCGACGCCCACCTCGAGGCGGCCGTTCGTAAGTTGATCGGTGAGGGCGATGTCCTCAGCGACGCGGAGCGGGTCCCAGAACGGGAGCACGAGGACAGCGGTGCCGACTCGTATCTTCGAGGTCTCAGCCGCGATGCGCGTCGCCATCAGCAGTGGGTTCGGGATGTAGCCGTAGTTCGAGAAGTGGTGCTCGGCGAACCAGACTGCGTCGTATCCCAGTTCCTCGGCCTCGATCGCGTACTCGACGATGCGCCGGAAGATGACTTCCGGATCTTCTCGGGCAGCCGAGCCGGCGAGGGCGAACGCGGCGAACTGCATCAGGCGGCTCCGATCGGCCATGCCGCCACGGCGGCCGTCGTTGACTACGGGGCGTCCGCCTCGTAGAGGGCGAGGTCGGCAAGGATTGTCGCGGTTCGGGTCTCGATGCGCGAACGTACATCTTCGCTGGTGAAGATGTAGGTCCGGTCTTCGAGGATGCCGCGCACCACCATCGGCCCGACGTCCAAGCCATCGATCGCCTGGTTCACCCGATCGGGACGGGGCACGGCTGCTCCATCGCCGAGCTCTTGCGGGCGGTTGCGGTTCGCTTCCCAGATGCGGGTGTTGACCGTGGAGGGGCAGAGCACGGAGACGCCGATGCCGTCACCCGCCAGCTCGGCGCGGAGCATCTCCGAGAAGCTCACGATGGCGGCTTTCGAAGCGCTGTAGATCCCCAAGCCCAGACCGAGGCGCGGCGCGAGCCCAGCCATCGACCCGGTGTTCACGATGTGCCCCTCGCCACCGTGCGCGCGCATGCCGGGCACGAACGCCTGCACACCGTTGATCACGCCCTGGACGTTAACGCCGAAGACCCAATCCCAGTCCAAGGCTGCAGCTTCGACGAACGTTCCCTCAAGCATGACCCCGGCGTTGTTACAGAGCACCGACACCGGCCCCAGCGCCTCCTCGACCTGCGCCGCAAGGGCCGTCATCGCCTCGGCATCAGTCACATCGGCGGCGAACACCACGCTGCCCTCGAGCTCCGCGGCGACGCGCTCCGCAGCGCTGCGGTCGATGTCAACGATGGCGACGCGAGCGCCTGATTCAGCCAGCGCATGTGCGATGCCGCGACCGATGCCGTCTCCAGCTCCCGTGACGACGGCGATCTTGCCTGCGAGCGTTTTCACTCGTGCCTCCCTTGGATACCGCCCGTGGTGTCGGCCATTGTGGCGCCCTCCGCGGAAGCGTCAGATTCGCTCGTAGTATCGCCTGCGCTCCCAATCCGTCACTGCCCCGGCGAACGCCGCGGCCTCCGTCGCAAAGAAGTGCGCGTAGTGACGGACCACATCTTCGCCGAAGGCCTCCCGCGCGAATGGGCTTTGGGTCAGTTGGTCCGCCGCCTCGGCCAGCCCGCTTGGTATTGCTAGTCCCTCGTCCACGTAGCCACTCCCCTCGACCTTGGCGGGTGGCTCGATCCGCTGCGAAATCCCGTCCAACCCGGAAGCCAGCGTCGCCGCGTACGCCAGGTACGGATTACAATCGGCGCCCGGTAAGCGGCATTCGATCCGTCGCGCCTCGCCTTGCCCGACCAGGCGGAACGCCACGGAGCGGTTGTCGTCGCCCCAGGCCAGGGCTGACGGCGCCCACGACCCCGCTCGGTAGCGCTTGTATGCGTTGACCGTCGGCGCGTAGAAGGCCATCAGCGCTGGCGCGTGGTGCAGCCAGCCACCCAGAAACCAGCGCATGAGATCGGTCTCCACGGGTTCCGCAGCGTCGGCCGGGGCGAATGCGTTTCGTCCCTCCCGCTGCAAGCTCACGTGCAAGTGACTGCTGGAGCCGTTCGCTCCGTCCCATGGCTTCGCCATGAAGGTCACGCTGAGTCCCAGTCCTGCCGCGACATCCTTCAGCACGTGCTTGTAGATCGCGTGCCTGTCGGCCATCTCGCCGACCCCCGCGTAGCGCACGTTCAACTCGTGTTGGCCGATCCCTGCCTCGCCCTTCGACGACTCCACGGGGATGCCCGAGTTGGACAGATGCCGCCGCGCTAGCGCATCGAGTTCCAGCTCGCGGGATCCGCGCAGCGTGCTGTAGTCCTCCACGTATGCGCCGGCTCGCTCGAGCCCTGCGTAGTCGACGCTGGCCGCCTCCGCGTAGCTCGAGCGCACGACGTAGTACTCCAGCTCTGACCCTGCCCAGACTTCGTAACCGGCGGCTTGGGCCACCCCAATCTGTTTCCGCAGGATCGACCGGGGGGCCACCGCGACGGCGGATCCGTCCACCTGTTGGAGGTCGCACACCACCAGGGCCGTGCGATCGCGCCAGCTCGCGCGTCGGAGGGTGGTCAGATCCGGCACCACGTGCAGATCGCCGTAACCCGTCGCCCATGAGGCGAGGTCGTACCCTTCCGTGGGCTCCATCTCCATGTCGACCGTCAGGACATAGGCGCAGACCCCGGTCCCCTCGGTGGCGACCTCGTCCAGGAAAAATTCGGCGTCGAGCTCTTTTCCCTGCAAGCGCCCGTAGAGATCCGGGAAAACCGCCAGGACGGTGTCGACTTGATCGCTCTCGACCAGCGCCTGTAGCTCGGCCACCGTCAGGAGCCCCTTGGTCATCAGCGCGCACCTCTCTCCGCGAGGCGCAGTATGACCGAGCGGCCAGCACTCGACCACATGTCTGGTCGGGAAGAGATCGATCTTCGAGCTCTAATCGCCGCTCACTGAGCCGCGGTGCGGACATCTCAGCAGATGCTAGGCTCGCGCCTCATTCGAGGAGGTCCGTATGCCTGACGCTCGCCCATTTCGGTTTGCGGTGCAGGCGTTTAGCGCCGACTCAGCGGAGGCGTGGCGATCGCTGGCGAGGCGCACGGAGGCGTGGGGCTACTCGGCACTGCATTTGGCCGATCACTTCCTCGGGCCGGGCGAGGCGATCACGGGGACCAATCATCCGGTGCAGGGACTCGCCGCCGTTCCTGCGATGGCGGTCGCGGCTGAGGGTCACGGAGACGCTGCGAATCGGCTGTCGGGTCTTCTGCGTCGATTACCGGCATCCGGCCATGTTGGCGAAGGAAGCGGCGACCTTGGACTTCTTCTCGGACGGCCGGCTGGAACTGAGCTTAGGCGCGGGCTGGCTGCGGGCGGAGTACGAAGCAGCGGGTATTGCCTTTGATCGGCCGGGGGTGCGGATCGCTCGACTGGCGGAGACAGTCGCCGCAATCAAAGCCTTGATGGCGGAGGGTCCCGTGGAGATCGAGGGTGAGCACGTTTCGTTGCACGGTTTCGAGGGAGTCCCCGATCCTGTTCAGCGCCAGCATCCGCCAATCATGATCGGCGGCGGGCGGCAGCGCATCCTCTCACTCGCCGCGCGTGAGGCAGACATCGTGAGCCTCAACTTCGACAACGGCGAGGGGGTTCTCGGTGCGCGCGGTGTGCAGAGTGCGACGGCTCAGGCGACGGCCGAGAAGATCGAATGGATTCGCGCCGCCGCTGGTGAGCGCTGGGACGAGATCGAGATCGAGGCCTATTTCACGGCCGTGACGGACGATGCCGAGGCGGTCGCGGGCGGGATGGCGGGAGCATTCGGCCTGTCGTCAGAGGAAATGTTGGCCCACCCGCACGCGCTGATCGGCGATGTCGATGCGATCTGCGCCGAGCTGGAGCGTCGCCGCGAAACGTACGGGATTTCGTATGTGACCGTGCCAGGCGCGCAGGACGAAGCGTTCGCGCCGGTCGTGGAGCGCCTGACGGGCCGCTAATGCGTCGTCTCAGTCCGCGGACGCTGTGGCCGGCTCGAGTGGCTGATCCAGCTCCGCGGGGAGCGGATGGAAGTCAGCAGAGAGATCGGGGGGTCCGCTGTAGAAGGCGTGGAAGATCCGCCGGGCGAAGCGCCAAGCGCCGTCCTGTTTGACACAGTCGTCGAAGTAGCAACCGGTCACGATCAGCGGGCTGCCATCGGCGAGCTTGCCTTGCTCGGTGACGTACCAACGCAGTGAGGCGTGCTCGCCGTCAATCGCGATCAAGCCTTCGTGCGGAATCTGAACGACTTGGGGGATGCTCGCCATGAGGCGCTCCCAAAACGCGACGATCTGGTCGCGACCCCGAACGACTTAGCCGGCGATTTGCCACTCGCCCTCGGCGGCCCAGGTGTCGCCCCATGCTGCGGCGTCGCGACGACGGACGGCATCGGCGTAGCGGGTGATGAGTTCCCGCAAGGCAAGCTCGTCGGCGACGTTGCGGTCCGCCACGCGGCACCCCCTCCGCTCAGGGGCAGAGTCTAGCCCGTGCATCTGGCAGGTGCTGAGCACTATGCTCCCGGTTCAACGCTCGACGAAACTCGGCTGGAGAGCCCGCTATGTCGTCAGCCCGCGTCGCGACTCTGGAAGGGCAACCGCTCGAACGGGTGGCCTCCCTACGCGACGTAATCCGCGACGGCGGCGATGAAGCACAGCGGCTGCGTCACATGCCGAGCGAGACCGCCGAGGCGTTGACCACGGCGGGCCTGTTTCGTTTCACGATCCCGCGTGAGCTAGGCGGTGAGAACGCCAGCATGCGCGAGACCATCGCGGTACTGGAGGCCATCGCCGCGATCGACGGCAGTGTCGGCTGGAACGTGATGATCGGCTCAGAGATTAACGCGATGGCGGCCGGGGGGATGGCGGAGGAACTGGCGCGCGAGGTCTTTCTGGATAATCCCAGCGTGATCATGTGCGGCGGCGGCGGACCCGGAACGGAGCCGGGCCGGGCGGTGCACGAGGGGGCCGGCTATCGGATCTGGGGTCGCACATCATTCATCAGCGGCTGCCACAACGCGGACTGGTGCTTCATGTCGGCGACCGTGTTCGACGGAGACGAACCGGCGCTGGGTGAGAGCGGGCGACCGATCAATCGCACCTTCTTCCTGCACAAGAGTCAATTCGAGATCGTCGATACCTGGGATGTTGCCGGGCTGCGGGGCTCCGGCAGCCACGACGTCAAGGTGGACGGTGCGCTGGTCGAGGAGAAGTGGGCCCCGGTTGAACTGATGCTGCCGTCGCGCTACGACAACCCGGTCTTCCGCGTGCCGACACCAATGCGACTGGCTTACAACAAGGCGGCCGTCGCACTGGGTGTCGCGCACGGATCGATGGACGCGTATCTCGACCTGGCCCAGAACAAAACGCCCTTCCTCTCGGGCGCGCGGCTGCGGGATCGGCCGATTGCGCAGTACCGGCTCGGCGAGGCGGAGGCGACCTTCCACGCCGCCCACGCCTTTTTAATGGAGGCGATGGACGGGCTGGAAGCGTCGCTCGCGGCCGGGGACCAGGCGCCCTCGTTGGAGGCGACCAAGATGGGACGGCTGGCCTGTACCTTCGCGGCTGAGTCGAGCATGCGAGTAGTCGACAGTCTGCACAACTCGGCCGGCACTAGCGCCGGGTACATGGACAGCCCGCTGGAACGGCAACTGCGCGACGCGCACGCCTGCGCCTCGCATCGCTGGGTGGCTCACCCGCTGTACGAGGAGTTGGGACGGCTGTTCTTCGGCCACGAGCCGTCGGGGGAGTTCTTCTAGGCTCTGCTGGCCTCGTGGTCTTGACTCAGACTTTCGTTGAGGCGCCCGGGTCCGTGAAGAAATCCGCACGGGGTGTGCCGGAGTCGTCGTAGACGGGCTCCGCAAGGTCGATCCGGTACTTGCGAACGTGGCCCGCTCGCGTGCCTAACTTCCCCACGTGGTCGCGCATGTTGCGGTAGTTCTCCCCGGCCAAGTGCGCGGCGAACGAGGCTTCGTCCGCCCAGCACTCGTAGATGTTGATGCGACCGGGTTCGACGACATCCGCGCCCCAGGCATAGTCCAGGCACCCGTCCCAGGCGCGCACCGGCCGGATGTACGGGTCTGCTTCCGCAAGGGCACTTTCCACCCTGTCGGGGTCGATCTCGATCCAGCCGGCGACGATGATCATGAGAGGTTCCCTTCGAACCCGCGCGCACTCCTCCTCAGTGGAGGTGACTGACGAATTCCGCCTGTACTGGTGGCCGACGCTGCGGCGTCGGCGCTGCGGACGCCCATCGCGATCCGCGGCCGTCGCCGCATCGGTCGGTCTCGACCGGCGGCTCTAGGCCCAGCGATCCCAGTGCAGCACTTCGTCGACCGGGCGGCGTACCACCGGCCCAAAGTTACCCAGGGGGTGCCCGACTGGAATCAGGGCCAATGGCACCACGGTCTTCGGCAGCCCCAACAGCTCCTGAACGGCGCCCCTGTCGATCAAGGGCAACGTCGTGGGCACGGCGCCGAGTCCTAAGGCGCGGGCCGCCAGAAGCAGATTTTGGACCGCGGGCCAGACCTCCGCGCCGGCTCCGGAACCGGCCATGAAGGCCTCCGGCGGCTCGTTCTCGAACTCCAGGCAG
>Ga0310121_10000584_pt1 | contig 39589 bp, 40 predicted proteins | sample CB27_Tmax_986_MG_FD_203504 | JGI IMG/M metagenome (GOLD analysis project Ga0310121, IMG submission 203504) | Marine microbial communities from Western Arctic Ocean, Canada - CB27_Tmax_986 | ecosystem: Environmental > Aquatic > Marine > Oceanic | place: Canada: Western Arctic Ocean | collected...
GTTCTGAAGCATTCACACCTTGAGCCGCGACTTCATGCGCGTCAGGAAGGCCAAGGACCGCTATGACAAGCAGTCGCCCTGCTGACAAGCGGTCAAGTTGTGCAAGTTCGCGTGCTAGGCGGACAGGGGCCCTGCCGGGAAATACGACGTGGCTGCCGATCTTGAGCCGTTCGGTTGAACTGGCGACGTGGGTGAGAGCCACGAGAGGGTCAAAGGAGCCCGTCAGCATGGTCTCGGGAAGCCAGACCGAATCAAAATTCAGTCGCTCGAGGTCCTGACATAGCGGCGCGAATTTCTCGATAGGTAAATCCGATGTTCCGCGGCATGTGAAACCGAACCGGATTTTCATCGGGGCTCCACAAGCGTTGCAACCGCGGCGCTGTACATGGTGTGGAGTGCTTCGCGCACTGATGCTTCAGAAAAGAGCGCTTTCCAGCCTTGTTCGCTAAGTATGTCCGAGATACAAACGGAACTGGCGAACGCTGCGCCTCGTAGTTCACACACTGCCATGAGTGCTGCTGCCTCCATTTCCACAGCGAGCACTCCAGCGTCTCGGTGGAACCGTAATTCTTCGATGGTTTCTCTGAACGGTGCGTCGGTGGTCCACACTGAGCCCCTCCTGCCTAGAGCATCCCCTAAGGAGGCTTCGAGTCGTGCCGTTAGTTTCGGGTCCGGTCTGACAACAGCGTCGGCGGGCAGGTAATGGTGCGAAGTTCCGTCGTCGCGAATCGCACCGTGGATCGAAATGATTTGTCCTGGAGTTAGATCAGTCTGGATTCCGCCTGCGGTCCCGATCGAAAGAATTTGTGTGACACCGGATGCAATGAGCGTCTCAGCAATCACTGCAGCGACAGGGGCGCCGATCCCGAAATCGCCAGCGAGAACTACCCGGCCGTCCGTCCCTGCGATGGAGTGGTATGACCCGGGCGCCCCGAAATCGAGGGCTTGCAGGTCATCAAGTTGGAGAAGTCGGTTATGTAGCGGTCGGTCGTATACCAATATGGCTGCTTCGGCATTCCACCTAACTGGATCGAAACGATTCTGCGATGTCCAGTCGTCGAGCACAGCTTGCGCGGCGATGATATCCGTCGACGAATATTTCTGGGGAACAGCGGGGACGGTCACCGCCACAGCTTGACAGGTTCGCCGCGCCGACAGGCGCCGGTTCTTATGGGCAATTTGCCCAGAAACGCGTTCTGAGTAGGAGTTCAGGGCTTGTTCCGCGCTAGCTCGCGGGGATTCCGTTCTCGTCAAATCTAATCTTGGGAACATCGGACCAAAGGCGCTCAATGTCGTAGAAAGAGCGGGTCTCCTCATAGAAAACGTGAACGACAAAGAGACCAAAGTCGAGCAATATCCATGTGGCATCCTCGAGTCCTTCAATTCGCAGCGGTCCCTCGCCTCCCGATACCTTGACGGCTTCTTCGATCTGTTCAGCTATCCGGCGAACCTGACGCACATTGGATGCGCTAGCAACTACGAACCAGTCGGTGATGCCCAAGACATCACCCACGTCAAGTGCCAGGACGTTTGTGGCTTGTAGATCCGATGCGCCCCGCACTGCTGCTAGCAGTAGTGGGGGCAATAAGTCTGGATCCGAACCGCTGTTCATCAACGAGCATCCTCCCACCTTCCCTCGCTCAGAGCGAGGACTGTTGTTTCGGGTCGGGGATCTATGACCAATCGAGTCGGTGGAGGTCAATATAACTGCGGATTGTCGCGGGGATACTGTCGCTGGAGGAGGCTCCACCACTCACCAGATCCCTCACCCCCGAACTCGAAACATCCACTGATTCAGCTTTGACTCGGTTCAAGCGCCAACCGTTCAGTTCGGGGAATAAATAGCCAGGCCGGTCCACCACCGCGACCTCCACAAGCTTTCGAAGTTCATCCGAGCGATCCCAGCTATCTAATCCAGCAGCAGCGTCTGCCCCAACGACCAGAATTACTTCGTGGCCTCCATCTCGCAATTCCTTAACAGTGTCCATCGTGTAGCTCGGCCCCCCGCGCGAGATCTCTAAATCACTTACCTCTATACCATCGAATCCTTCCACCAACAGTCGAACCATGGCCAGACGGTGATGAGCCTTCGTTACGGGTCGATGATTTGATTTTTGCCACGGGTCGTTAGCGACGACAAACATCACTCGATCTAGCCTAAAAGCGCTTCGCGCAGCGATCGCTCCCGCCAAATGACCGGCGTGAGGCGGATCAAAAGTGCCACCGAACAACCCGATTCGCTGACCCATGCACACAGTTTAGAGGCACAGTGACTGGCATCTCCTACTTAGGTGCACTATCATGGTTTGGTCTGCGATTCGGCCGGACCCCTGACCGATGTTTGGCTGGAGTATTGACATCGCAGAACAAACCTGACCATTACCGATAGGGCACGCGCCCGCACAGCGCTGCCTTGACCAAGTAAAAGCGAGAAAAATCGCGACACAACCAACAATGACTTGCCTGATGCTGCGACAGGCGTAAAATCGGTGCCTCTTCTACAGAGGTGCTACGACTCGAAGATTCCCCCCTCGAGTCAACGAGACCCGGTCCCCCACCGGTGGAGATGAAAAATAATGAGTGATTCCGTAGGCCAGTATCTGAACGAAATTGGTGCAGTGGCCTTATTAACAGCTGACGACGAAAAGATGTTGTCAAAGAAAATAGAACACGGGCGAGATGCTGGGATAACCCTAGAAGGCGAAGAAACATTAACCACAGCGGAACGTCGTTCCTTGCGTATTGCGGTCCGTGAAGCTGAGGCTGCTCGCGATCGTTTCATTCGAGCCAACTTGCGTCTTGTAGTTTCTATTGCTCGCCGCTACCCGCTCCCCCCTGCCATGGAACTCTTGGATCTCATCCAGGAAGGAAACCTTGGCCTGGAACACGCTGTGGAGAAGTTTGACTGGCGCAGAGGCTTTAAGTTTTCGACATATGCCACGTTCTGGATTCGACAGTCAATAGGTCGAGCTCTCGATCAAAAAGCAAGCCTTATCCGTCTGCCTAGCGACCGATCAGCAAGCCTTCGCGCTGCGTTGCGTCATAGCGGTGGAGATAGCGATGGGCTTGACGACGAAAACGCGTGGCTCCAACGGATTAGCACTCCGACGTCTCTCGACAAAAACATCGGAGATGACGGCGATAGCACTCTGGTTGATCTCATAGGCGACGATGCGCCGAGCCCTGAAGACCATGCTCTTGAGAATGACCGGAAGGAAATGATTCGCGGCCTTCTAGATCGCCTAGACCCTCGAGCGCAGTTGGCCGTGGCACGCCGCTTCGGTTTAATTGACGGCGAAAGCCACAGCTATAGGGAAGTCGGCGAAGAGCTCGGCGTGACTGCTGAAGCAGCCCGACGGCTCGTAAAACGAGCCGTAGACGAACTTCGAGAGGACGCTCTAGTCATTGTCGCTTAGTAGGTATTAACACCCAAACGCGAATCTTCTTTGGCATAACGGTCCTTAAACCTGCACACTTAATATTGTGACCACCACCTGGCATCCCGGCTCATGGAACGACTGCCCAGCCGGCCAACAACCTGAATGGCCCGAACTCGGCGCTTTAGACGAAGCGTTACACGAACTCGGAGCGCGTCCTCCGCTCGTCTTCGCGGGAGAGGCTCGCCGTTTGACAGACCAACTCGGACGGGTGGCTACCGGCCAGGCAGTAGTCCTGCAGGCGGGCGACTGCGCGGAGTCTTTCGATCTAAGCAGCGCTGACGCCATACGCGACAAGTTGAAAGTCATCCTCCAGATGGCAGTGGTACTTCAATATTCTGCAGGTTTGCCTGTAGTAAAAGTTGGGCGTATCGCAGGTCAGTTTGCAAAGCCTCGCTCATCAGGCACTGAAACACGTGACGGCTCCACCCTGCCTAGTTTCCGCGGCCACATAGTCAACGACATTACCTTTGACCAAAGTTCTCGTCGGCCAGACCCCAAACGATTACTTCAGGCATATAACACTTCGGCAGCGACGCTAAATCTTTTGCGGGCATTCACTCGCGGTGGCTACGCCGATCTTCGACAAGTCCACAACTGGAACCAGGAGTTCGTGGCATCAAGTCCGGTAGGGGAACGCTACGAACGTTTGGCGGAAGGGATCGATAAGGCGTTGCATTTCATGACCGCATGCGGTTTCGACACCGACGATGCAGCCATGCGCCAAGTTGAACTTTACACAAGCCACGAAGCTCTGTTGCTGGGATACGAACAAGCTCTTACGCGTCAGGACAGCATCACAGGAGATTGGTATGACTGCTCCGCTCATATGTTGTGGATCGGCGAACGAACTCGTGAACTTGACGGAGCGCACATCGAGTTTCTCCGAGGGGTACACAACCCGATTGGTTGCAAAATTGGGCCCTCAACCTCACCTAGTGACGCGCTCGCGCTATGCAATGCACTGAACCCAGATCAAATTCCTGGCCGGCTAACTCTCATTAGTCGTATGGGGGCCGACAAAGTCGGTGATGTGTTGCCAAACATTTTGCGAACGGTAACTGACGCGGGCCATCCCGTTGTTTGGCAATGCGACCCGATGCACGGCAACACCTACGAAACCGAAATGGGCTTCAAAACAAGAGCTTTCGACGTCATAATGGACGAGGTCCGCGAATATTTTAATGTACATAAAGCGGAGGCCACCTGGCCCGGAGGGGTCCATTGCGAGTTGACTGGCGACGCAGTCACCGAATGCGTGGGTGGTGGCGACGCGTTGTCGGCGGAAAGCCTTGGTGACCGCTATGAAACTATCTGTGATCCCCGCCTCAACGGACGCCAATCACTCGATTTGGCGTTCCATGTAGCCGAACTTTTGGCTGACTTCCGTTAATCATTCGTATCGGCAGTTACCGCTACGCCAAGTGATCAACAAAACCTTCTAGTTGACGCAAGTTTCGGCACTCGAACACTCCGTCAGCATGGGTCGCGTATTCACTAATCACCGAATCGCCAGTGTCCCAATACGACTTCGGTTCTGGGTTGAGCCAGAAAACCGATCTCGCTTTCTTCGCTGTTTCCTTAACTACCCAAGCGTTGGTTGAGTGATAGTTATTTCGCGCGTCGCCGAGGAACATCACCGTTGATTTTGAGTTGATCTCCGATCCATATTTCTCCCAAAACACTCCAAACGCGTGGCCGTAGTCGGAGTGACCGTCAACCCACACCACATCAGCCTCAGTGTTTACGCGGTGGACGGCATTAGTGATGTCTTCTTCGTTCTGGAACAGGTGTGTCACTTCGTCAATTCCATCGATGAACACAAATGAACGCACTTTGCTAAATTGGTTCTGTAAGGCGTACACGAGATGCAACGTGAAGCGAGCAAAAGCGGCTACCGATCCTGAGATGTCAGCGACAACAACAAGTTCGGGTTTATTGGGCCGAGGGTTACGGAAACGGGGCTCTGCGGGCACTCCCCCATAGCTGAGGGACTGACGAACGGTGGCCCGAAAATCGAGCGGGCCGCGTCGCTTGTGCTTGCGTTTTCGCGCGAGTCGAGCTGCCAGTTTTCGGGTGAGGGGCTGGATAGCTTTTCGTATGCTGACCATCTCTTCTCGAGAGGCGTGCATAAAGTCGACATCTTCAGGGAGTGGCTTCCGCAGAGTTTTTGCCATGGCTTCAACACCGCGATCAGCTACTAATCTTCGGCGAATCTCAGCCTCGATCTCTCGTTTTAGATCTTCGATTCTGTTCTCGTACTCCTCACGTTCAAGACGTTCTTGGAGCGGCGTCATGTCGTCTTGAGATCTTTCCTGCGCTTCTTCCATCAGCCGGTCGAGCATGCCGTCTAGATCGAGGTTGCGGAGCGTTCGGTAGAGGTAGTACGTGCCTCCGACGGGTCGTCCCGGTTCCATTCCAGCAAATTGCGTCACGGCTGCCCGCGCCATCGCCGCCATCATGGCCTCGTCTGCGTTCATAAGCGCCCTGAAGAGCATCTCAGCGATTTCTTCAGGACTCATGTCCTCCGCTGACCCTTGGCCACCCATCCCTCGCATTTGTTGAGACATCCACTCTTCTAGCGAATCTTCGTCAATTTCGCCGTCTTCGTCGAAAACGTTGTACTCAGGTCCCCGAAGAGAGAAGTAGACCTCGAATACGGTTTCAAAAGCCTTCCAGTGCTGCTCGTTTTTGACCAATGTCGCCGCGAGCGCGTATTTAAAGGCCTCCCGATCTTCAATGGGGATGTGTTTAACAGCCTCCATTGCATCAAGGTTTTCGGTCAAAGAGACGGGAAGTCCGGCGTTACGTAACTGGACGACAAACCCACTCAGGAGATCAAGCATCGTCTTAGGCCTCGACTGTCAATTCCTTGGCCGTCTTCTCAATATCAGACTGATATTTAAGAAGAATGTGTAGCGATTCTTTGGCTAGTTCCACGTCGATGCTTTCGACCCCTAAGAGCACCAAGGTACGAGCCCAGTCCAGGGTTTCTGAAACCGACGGGCTTTTCTTCAGTTCTATCTGTCGAATCGACCGAACAATTCTGGCGATCTGCTCCGCCAAATTATCGCTAATATCCTCAACTTTTCTGAGAACAATCTCTTTCTCGCGTTCCAACTGCGGGTAGTCGATGTGTAGGAACAAGCAGCGCCGCTTGAGTGCCTCAGAAAGTTCCCGAGTGTTGTTAGAGGTAAGGAAGACGAGTGGAATCTGTGTAGCTTCGATTGTGCCCAGTTCAGGAATAGAAACTTGGTACTCGGACAAAATTTCCAGCAGCAAGGCTTCAGTTTCGACTTCCACTCGATCGACCTCATCGATGAGTAAAACAACTTTCTCTTCCGCAGTGATGGCTTCTAACAGCGGTCGAGTTAACAAGAACTCATCGTTAAAAATGTCGTCCTGAATATCCGCCCACTCTTCATTATTCGCATCAGAACCCCGATCGGCTTGAATACGAAGCAATTGCTTCTTGTAGTTCCACTCATACAGCGCCTTAGCTTCGTCTAGGCCTTCGTAGCACTGCAGCCGTATCAGACGAGCATCGGTCATGGCAGCGACTGCTTTGGCCAATTCAGTCTTGCCAGTTCCTGCAGGACCCTCGACAAGCACTGGCTTGCCAAGTTTTTCAGCTAGGTACACGACGCTAGCAATGCCATCGTCAGCTAGGTATCCCGCATCTCTCAGCCCGTCGCGGGTGGACGCGAGATCGCCGAACATTGTGTCGCCCATTTAGGTGTCTCCTTGTCAGGTGCCGGACCTTAGGTCATCCACGTGTTTGACCCTGTCCGTTCACGATGTATTTAGTGGTTGTTAACTGCTGAAGACCCATAGGGCCTCGCGCGTGCAGTTTTTGGGTGCTAATGCCGATTTCGGCACCAAATCCGAACTCTTCGCCATCAACAAACCTAGTCGAAGTGTTGATGAGTACCGCGGCCGCGTCGACTCGTCGCGCAAACTCATCCGCGGCATCTTCGTCGTCGGTAATGATGGCTTCGCTGTGACCTGTGCTGTTCTCACAGACATGGTGTATGGCTTGATCCAGAGTGTCGACGACTCGCACACTCATTTTCAGGTCAAGATATTCGGTAGACCAGTCCTCTGTTGTCGCCGGGCCAATAGACGGCACAATTGCTCGGGCCATTTTGTCTCCAACAAGTTCGACACCCTGAAGGGCTACCGCTATTTGAGGGAGAAACCGTTCAGCTATGTCGGCGTGCACCACGAGCGACTCCGCCGCGTTGCACACCGACGGGCGCTGCATTTTGGCGTTTACGACAATGTCGTTAGCTAATTGAAGATTTGCTGCGCGGTCAACATAGATATGGCAGTTGCCGTCGCCATCAATCACGTAGGGGACTTTGGCATTTTCGACGATTGATTTGATGAGAGATGGGCCGCCGCGTGGGATTAAGCAGTCGATGTATTCGCGCAACTGCATGAATTCAACCGCCGCCTCATGAGAGGTATCAGTCACTAACACAAGCGCGTCTTCTGCAAGACCTGCTTTCCCGATTCCTTCTCGTAACGCCCGAGTAATCGCGATATTGGAGTCGATAGCCCCCGAAGAACCGCGTAGAAAGGCAGCGTTTCCTGATTTAAGACACAGACCAAATGCGTCACTCGTCACATTTGGACGGTTTTCGTAGATAATCGCCACGACTCCGAGAGGGACCTGAACCTTCTTGATTTCCAGCCCGTTGGGTCGTGTCCATTTCTCGACGACCTTCCCCACAGGGTCGGGTAGGTCTATTACTTGGCGAAGACCGTTAGCCATTGCATCCACTCGGGCGGGGTCGAGTCGGAGCCTGTCGATGATCGCGTCGGGGGTGCCAGAATCCTCAGCGCGGCTGACATCTGAGGCGTTAGCGTTCAAGATTTCAAGTGTCGATGCCGCGAGGCAGTCAGCTGCGGTTCGGAGGGCTTCGTTTTTCTCAGCTGTTGAGGCCGTAGCGATGCTCTTAGATGCGGCAGCAACGCGAACTCCGAGTTGCTTCATCGGGGAGATATCGCTCGCTAAGTCGCTTTTCGGCACTTCCGCAGACTATCGCCCTATCTGCCAATAGACCCGTTCCTGGTGCTCCTCTGTCACTCTGGCGAATTAAGTACAACTAGGTCGTCTCTGTGGACCGCTACGGGCGACATAGCCGAGGGAAGGTCTTCTGTTCGACTTCCTTTCCATTGGTCGACAACGTCGCTATCTAAAGAAATCAGCCCTTTGGCGAACGTTGTCCCGGAACAATCAACAATTTCGACTGCATCTCCAGGCCCGAAGCCACCCTCAACTCCGACGATTCCAGCGATCAATAGGGACCCACCATCGCTTGAGAGGGCTTTCGTCGCTCCGTCGTCTACGACTATTCGACCATGTGATGAGACAGCAAATCCGATCCACAACTTTCTCGCAGCTACGTGGGCATCTCGTGCAGGGACTGAAGTTCCGATTCCTGGAACCGCCGAAATTGCGTCCGCCAGGACGTCTTGTCGATCAGCGGCGGCGATCACTGTTCTGACACCGCTCCAAGACGCCATCTTCGCCGCCGCAAGTTTCGATGCCATGCCGCCGCTCCCTCGAACGCCGGCATTTCCTGCGACGTCTTCAATAGATTGGTCAGCTGCGGTGATTTCCTCGATGAGGGTCGCGTTAGGTTGAGCTCGAGGATCGGCAGTAAGTACGCCGGGCGTGTCGGTAAGCAGCACTAACAAGTCCGCCCGCAACAAATTAGCTACTAAGGCAGCGATTCGATCGTTGTCTCCGTATCTGATCGCGTCATCAGCGACGGCATCGTTTTCATTCACCACCGGCACAACGTTCAGATTCAACAAATGCTCGAAAGTGGTTTTTGCATGCAGGTACTGATTGCGGTCTCGAAAGTCATGCGGTGCTAGGAGCACCTGACCGGTCGCAACTCCGTGAGAATCGAAAGAGTCGCCGTAGGCGCGCATAAGGTCGATTTGGCCTACAGCGGAAATCGCTTGTAAGAGTTCAGGCTCGTCGGGTCGCTCTATGCCCAGCCGTTGAACACCGGCAGTGATTGCGCCTGAGGTAACGACGACGACTTCGTGGCCTGCGTGACGCGCGTCAACGACCTCATTCACCAGTTTGGAGAGTGAGGATAATTTAACTTCGCCGCTTTCCGTGGTCAGCGATGAAGTCCCAATCTTGACGATAACGCGCATCTGTACCTTCCTAGCCCTATTCCACCAGTTAACCGTCGGGCTCGTATTCGAATTGGAACGTTCCGATAATGACGACATCTCCTTCTACTGCGCCCGCTCGAGCCAACGCTCGGGGAACACGTAGTTGGGTGAGACGCTCTTGAGCGTGGCTCATTGCGTCAACGTTGGTGAGATCCGAAAGAGCTACAGCTCTTAGGGCCTGTCTACCGAGAACTTCGAAGCTTCCGTTGTCGTGTCGAACTACTTCGATTCCTTCAAGAGCCGGCCGGTGAACAACATATTGCGTCGGTTGGTCATCACTCGTTCGCGCTTTTTCGACAAGCTGGCGGAGCTGCCCAATGAGGGCGTCGACTCCTTGCCCGGTGACAGACGAGATAGTTGAGCCTGACCAGGCGAGGCTCGCGACGTCTGACTTGGTTCCAACGACCATGCGAGGGCGATTCGACAGGTTCGCGTCGTACTCGGTGAGTTCTCGTATCAGAATTTCTTCTTGCGTTTCTGGGGTTCGACCTTCCACCTCAGCGAGGTCAACGAGTATGAGTAGCACTCTGGCACGGTCAACGTGGCGTAAAAACTGATGACCTAATCCTTTTCCTGTCGCTGCGCCCTCAATCAAGCCGGGAATGTCAGCTATCACCATTTCGAAGTCACTATCGAGTCGTACTACCCCTAAATGTGGGGAGAGAGTGGTAAAGGGATAAGAAGCGACCTTGGGTTTGGCCGCTGACACTCTCGAAATTAGGGTGCTCTTTCCGGCGTTCGGGAACCCGACAAGCGCCACGTCCGCCATCAGCTTGAGCTCTAACCGGAGCCACCGTTCTTCTCCGATTTCTGCCTGTTCAGCGAAGGCGGGTGCTCTTCGTTTGTTCGAAAGGAATCTGGAATTACCGCGACCGCCTCGACCTCCAGCAGCGGCTAACCAGCGGTCGCCGGCACCCACAAGATCAGCCAAAATTTCGCCGTCAAAGTCGCGGACGATGGTTCCCTCAGGGACCTTCACCACTAGATCTTCACCGTTTTTCCCATGTTTCTTTTTCCCTTGGCCGTGGGTGCCGTCGGCGCCGCGACGGAAAGGGAAATCCTGAAAGGCCAGAAGCGAGGAGACGTTGCGGTCGGCAACTACCCAGACATCTCCGCCTGTTCCTCCGTCTCCACCATCTGGGCCTCCGCGCGCGACATGAGCTTCACGACGGAAAGACACACAGCCTGCGCCTCCGTCTCCACCTTTCGCGTGAAGGTTGCACTCATCGACGAAACCCGCCATGGAGATTGAGGATAGGGGCACGGAGCGCGTTGACTCGAACAGATATAAGTCTTCTTGACGAACTTATGTAACTGTCAAAGACCGAACCAGGCAGGTGGGAGTCAGCTGGTTACGACGTCGATGAGTTTGCGACCCTTGCGATACCCAAATTTCACGACACCATCACAGGTGGCGAAAAGGGTGTCGTCTTTCCCTATTCCTACATTACGGCCCGGGTGAAACTTGGTTCCCCGTTGGCGGATGATGATGCCACCAGCGCTGATGACTTGACCTGCGAAAACTTTCACCCCAAGGCGCTGCGCGTTGGAATCGCGACCGTTCCTAGTTGAGCCTCCACCTTTGGTCTTCGACATGTCAGCCTCTCGCGATGTTCGTAATTTCGATGGTCGTGTAACGCTGTCGGTGTCCCCATCGGCGGTGATTGTTGGTTTTGTTTTTATAGATGAAACCGCGAATTTTTTCGCCTTTGATCTCTCCAACGACGCGGGCAGTAACAGTAGACCCTGATAGCTCGTCAGCGGTTGCCATCACCGCACCATCGTCCACCAACAGTATGGGGTCGAACATTACCTCTGAACCTTCGTCAGCCTTGAGCAACTCCACATTAAGAACTTGCCCAGTCTCAACTTTTTCTTGCTTGCCGCCCGTGGCGATAACTGCGTACATAAGGCTTTTCATGCTACCGGATGTGGCGAGTGACCCAACCTAGCCAACCGTTTGGTTTACATCTTAAGAACTGCCTGGTGCAGTTCGAGACCTCTTCCTTCGCAATGTTCACAGGTATTGCTCACCGATTCTAAAAGTCCCTCTCCGATTCGTCGGCGAGTCATCTCGACGAGACCGAGATCGGAAACGCCAGATACCTGAGTTCGTGTCTTATCGCGAGCTAGTGCTGTTTCGAAAGTTTGGACCACTTGATCACGGTTTTTCTTTATCTCCATGTCTATGAAGTCGATGACGATGATTCCGCCAATGTCGCGCAGTCGTAATTGCTTGGCTATTTCTTCTGCAGCTTCAAGGTTGTTACGGAAAACCGTTTCTTCGAGGTTTGATTTACCGACGTTCTTGCCAGTGTTGACATCAATAACGGTGAGCGCCTCGGTGTGGTCAATCACAAGAGAACCACCCGAGGGCAGCCAAACTTTTCGATCTATGGCCTTCCGAAGCTGTTCCGAGACGTGATATCGCTCGAAGACGGACAGCGACTCTTTGGATGGGTCATGGAATTCAATTCGATCGGCAAGGGCTGGAGCGATGGTCTCCATATAGCCCTTCACCTGCTGGAACAGGGCTGGGTCGTCGATTACCACACCGCGATAATCCCTATTGAATTCCTCTCGAACGACTCGTACCGCGAGTTCAGGTTCGCGGAACAGGAGTGTTGCGCCTTTGGCCTTGTCCGCAAGGTCACTTACCTTTTCCCACTGATCCAGGAGCCTTCGAACATCGCGTTCAATTTCTTCTGCTGTGACGTCTTGAGCTGCGGTGCGAACGATGACACCATGCTGGGCAGGTTTCACTTTGTCGAGAATGCTACGAAGTCGCCGGCGTTCTTTATCACCGAGCCGCTTCGAGATGCCGTAGGTGTCACTATTTGGGACCAGGACGACAAAACGTCCCGGCAAGCTAATTTCGGTCGAAAGCCGCGCACCTTTGTGAGCAATCGGGTTTTTGGTTACTTGACACAGAATGCTCTGACGCGCGGTCAACAGATCTTCAATCCGTGGTTCGTCTTTTCGGCGACCGATACGCGGCCTCGGTTTCTTGGGCTTCGGTGCCGGAGCTTGAGATTTGTCGCCCTCTATGTCATCAACGTCGTAGGTGACGTCACCCCGATATAGGACAGCATTTTTAGGTGTGCCAATGTCAACGAAGGCAGCCTCCATACCGGGTAAAACGTTTTGGACTCGCCCTAAGTAAATATTCCCATGAATTTCGCTTACGTCGTCCGCTGGGCGGCTGACGTAGTGCTCGATGAGCGACCGACCCTCAAGTACCGCTAGATGGGTAACTCCTTCATGGACGTGCACCAACATTTGGTAACGGCCTACTGGTCGGCCTTTGCGTTCTTTCCCGCGACGTCGTTCAAGTTGGTGTTCGTCGAGGGCGATAGGCGTGTCGTCAATGATCGCTTCGACAGGCGTCATATCACGTTCACCTTTTTGTTGCCGTTGAGGGTGCGCATGGTTTTTCCCTCGTCCTTTCCCTCCTCGGCGACGTTTTTTTCGAGGCGGTTTAGCTGCTTCCGATTCGCGCATCGCTGGCGGTTCCGCACCGTTGCCTGACGGCCTTCGAGTGTCACCAACCCGTGGTTTTTGAGCAGTGGGAGATTCGGAGGGCTCGGGGCGTTTAGCTGATGAATCCGCTGAAGTCGTGCTCTTTAACGACCGTGCTCGAGTTCGTTGTTGGCGCCCTGGTTTCGATTTATTTTCAGATGATGGCTGATTTGAGAGTGTGCGAGTTCGACTCCGAGGTGAGGTCTCAGTTGGTTTGAGGTCATCTCCGTCTTTTAAACTGGGGTCCTCTTGGGGCCCCGCTTCGCCACCGATAGTTCTGCGTCGTCTTGTAGTGCTCATGTCATTTCGTTCTTTTGGCCCGTTATCGGGTTCGTTGTTGTCCATTATGTAAGGTCCTTAATTGTTCGCGAGTTTGTTGGCGTTAGCGGTTCACACCGCTCGCCCTCGCGTTCGATCCATTGGTGAGTGCGCCTGGCGACTCCAAGTTCGGCACCTGGCGCTAATATTTCTACGAGTTCGCTCGGTCGAATGACTCGTGGTTTTGCTGCAAGCTCAGCCACAACCCTTGGACCGAGTTCTGATGTGCCATCTATTCGAAGGTCGTACACACCGTCACGAATATTTTCGCGCAAAGTCTCATTTTTCTTTTTTCGTTCGGCTTCTATCGTCGAGCTTTCCAGAGCAGCAGCGATGGCCTTTTCAACGGAGTCGGTTTCAGCGCCCCGCATATCGAAACGCCAGGTACAGCTGAGAACTGATTCTTGCAACGACGGGCCACCTTTGGGCTCAAGTACAAGAGCCATGACTTCAAAACCTTTTGGCAAAGCTTCGTTCAGAGTCGTTCGTAGCTGTTCGGTGCTATAGGTATTTCCTTCGCCCCACCCTGTGCATACAACATCACCGTCGACAATCGATTTGGGGTCTAGGGGTATGTCTAGGTACTCGGCATCAGACTCGTAGCAAGTCGGAAGGGCCAAACCAAAACTCAAACGAACGCGGGGGGAGAACCCTTGGCTGTAGGTAACAGGGACACCGCAACGTCGTAAAGCCCGCTCGATAATCCGGGCTACATCGCGATGACCTACGAAGCGAACCTTCCCAATTTTGGAAAATTTAAGTCTCAGTCGCACCGGCGTCCCCCACCCGTTGGGGTGGGAGCGACACGTTGACCATCGGAGGCACACGACATCATGTACCTCCTATGCTCGCCCTTGGGCGGAGCTCAACTGGCACTAGATGCCCAGTTGCTAGGTCCTGGCCGGTGCCCTGGCTGCCTCCGTTAGGAGGAGCGGGCGACGCAACCACGTGTTCGATCCCATATTCAGTGCAGGCCCCGCAGTCGTAGCAAGGGGTCCAGCGGCAATCTTCGAGGCCGTAACCGGCCAACGCGTCTTGCCAGTCCTGCCATAAAAAATCTTTGTGAAGTCCCGCGTGTATGTGATCCCACGGGAGAACTTCGTCTTCTTCTCGATGTCGGTGCACGTACCAGTCCAGCGAAAGGCCTGATGCATTCATCGCTTCTTGCCACAAGCTGAGGTCGAAGTGTTCACTCCACTCTTGGAAGACTCCGCCTCTTCGCCAGACATGTTCGATGACGCGACCTATCCGACGATCACCTCTGCTGGTGATGCCTTCGGCTGTAGTTGCGTCTGGGGCATGCCATTTGAGTTGAATTCTTTTGTTACGCCGAGTCTTGTTACGTACTAGGTCAACTTTGCGCTGTAGCTCCTCAGGTTCATTTTGACCGAACCATTGGAAAGGTGTGTGTGGCTTTGGAACGAATCCACCAAGCGAGACCGTAACCGAGGCTTTCTTTGTGTACTCCGCGCCGATCTCGACACAGTTCTGCGCTAAATCGGCGATACCGAGTGTGTCGTCGTCCATTTCGGAAGGGAGCCCGGTGAGGAAGTAAAGCTTCATGCGATGCCACCCCTGGCTGTACGCGGAGCGCACAGCGCCATAGAGGTCGTCTTCGGTAATCAACTTGTTGATGATCTGACGCATTCTCCAAGAACCAGCTTCAGGAGCGAACGTTAAGCCGGTTCTACGGGCGCGTGAAACTTGCGCTGCAACACCTACGGTAAAGGCGTCGACCCTCAAGCTCGGCAAAGCGATGCTTACCCGTCCACATGTGCCTGGTTCATCAATGGTGTCGGCGACTACCTGTTCGATGCCGCTGAAGTCAGCTGTAGATAGCGAGGTAAGACTTACCTCGTCATACCCGGTTCGCTCTAATCCTTTTGACACCATTTCTCGTATTTGGCTGGCTGGGCGCTCGCGAACGGGTCGTGTAATCATTCCGGCCTGACAGAATCGGCATCCTCGGGTGCACCCCCGAAATACTTCTACATTCAGTCGGTCGTGGACCACTTCGGTGAGGGGAACTAACTGATTACGCGGGTAGGGCCAGTCTGCGAGATCCGCGACTGTACGTTTTTGGATCGTGGGTGGGATGTCGGAGTGGCGAGGTTCGACGCTGACTAGTTTCGGTCCGTCGTAGACAACGTTGTACATGGAGGGCACATACACACCCGGTATCCGTGCCATGGCATGTAGAACGGTGTCGCGACTACCAGATGGCTTGCCGGTTTGTCGCCATTCTCCCACGATGTCGGTAATTTCAGATATGACTTCTTCCCCATCGCCCATGACGAAAAAATCGATGAAGTCAGCGAGCGGTTCTGGGTTATAGGCACAGTGGCCTCCGGCGCCGATAAGCGAATCAGAATCGGCACGTTCGGAGGCGCGTACACGTAGCCCCGCGAGGTCGATGCAGTTAAGAACATTGGTGTACACGAGTTCTGCAGACAGATTAAAAGCGATGATGTCGAACTCTGCTGCAGGGCGGTGGGTGTCGACTGAAAAGAGCGGTAGCCGGGCGCGTCGCATCTCGGCTTCTAAGTCGGTCCAGGGCGCGTAGGAACGCTCTGCGAAGGCATCTGGCCGCTCGTTCAGGATTTCGTACAGAATCTGTAGCCCCTGGTTGGGCAACCCAATTTCGTAGGTGTCCGGGTAGGTGAGAAGCCACGAGGTGGCTTCAGGCTTGTAGATGCTGGTACGGGCTCCGTCCTCGCAGCCGATGTAGCGGGCGGGCTTTTCCACCCGAGGGAGGAGCGGCTCGAGTCGAGGCCACAGCGAGGTCATTTGCCTCGCAATGATACAGCGCAGTAGGTCTAAAACAAATGAATGGTTCCTTTCCCGTGAAACAAACCACGAAAGGGACCCCACTATCTAATGGTGAAGACCAACGCAGGCATCTATATAAGACAGAGCTCCGATGATGAAACGTCAGGCTCGGACGACCAACTACACGAGCTAGACGTCATCGGCTACGCAATTAGCCTCAGCCAAATTCGCAGGCCACCAAAGTTCGTTGATAACGGCGACGACGAAGAAAAGCGGTGCGCCTGACGCAGAAAATTCGGTACCGTCAAGGCCGTGGGATATTGGAAAACCGTGGCCGCCGTCTCAGCTAAGGCATTGGACACCGTGATTTGGGTCGTGTGTATCGTGATCGTTGTCGGTGTGATCATCGTCGTCCTATAACAACAAAGACCACCCCCGAAAGCGCGGCCGTTGTCAGGTTGATTCTGTTATGCGTCGGTGAGCTTAACCTTGGGAGTCAGTCCGCAGACTTGATGCCGGCGAGTACTCGGGCGCCGAGCTGTGTCGTTCGTTCGGTGTGCACAGTGCCTGCCGGCACATCGCAAGTCTGGCCGACCAGGAACGTCTCGCTACCGTCCTCGCGTGCGAGGATGAACTCGCCCTCAAGCACCATGAGCAACGCAGAGAACTCGTGGGTGTGAGGTTCACCATCGCTACCCGGCGGGTACTTGTTTTCACGGATCTCTTCGCACCCCTGCTCAGCTAGCAGTTTGCGGAACTCGTCCTCCGTCATCACATTCCTTCCTTTAGGGCCCGCAGAGAGGATCCCATATCTCTGCGGTGCGGTGGGCCGTGATCGTGGGGTGCATCACTGGGGTTCACGAATGCAACGACAAAAAACCGCTCCGAAGGGTGGCCGTTGTCAGAATTCTGTTTGTTATTCAGCTTCGAGGAGGATGCACTCGCCAGGGCATTCTTCAACCGATTCGATTGCTGTAATAACCAGTGCGGAACGGGGGTGAATGCTCGGGCGCAGACTCGCGCACCCACCCTTCATGGTCTAACCCGATGTTGAAGCGGAAGTCCTGGCGCGGTCTATTTCGTTGGAACCCAGGCGCTACGGATCTCCCGACAAGGCTGAACAATCTTTAGCGCACGAACCCATCAATGAAATCAAAGTACTCAATCTCAAAGCCCGCTTCGGCGGCCCAATTCTTGAAGTCCTGTGATGCTGACCCGAAAACGCAAAGCCGCCCGCCATCTGTTCGCTCAAGCACCTGGCCAACAAACTGCCCGCCGGCGAATCTCTCACCATGAAAACTGCACTTTTCTGAATCACCGAATATCTCTAAGAAAGTAAAAAGGGTTTCGCCCTCATTCATGTAGACGTTGTACCTGAGAGTGCCTGGTTCACCTTCATCGTTAAACGCAACCATCTCCTTGGCGATCTCACGCAGCTCCGCCGCCTTACCAGGAACAATGTTCAGTTCGTAGGTGATTTGGATCTGCCCGCTCATGCGCCCACCTCTGTTCATGTTGCGAAGCTAGCTATTCATAGAATTATCGTCCGCAGATCTCGAGACCCGCAAGGAGCAGTCGAAACTTCAAGTGACAAGCGCCAAGCGAACGCCCCACTCCTTATTTTCTGATTATGGGCCCTGTTGATCGACGCTACGTCAAGTGGCGGCGGGCGCTGACGTTGATGACGAGTCCAATAAGCCCAAAGGCTACGACTGTCGATGAACCCCCATGGCTAAGAAAAGGAAGCGGGATCCCGGTAATCGGCATGATGCCCATGGTCATGCCGATGTTTTGGAATATTTGGAAAGTCAGCATGGATAACGCCCCCACACAGGCGAAGGCGGCGAACAGATCGTTAGAGGCTCGAGCGATGAACCAGATTCGCGCAAGCATGTAGGCGTAGAGCAACAAGAGCAGGCTCACCCCAACAAAACCGAACTCCTCGCCAAGAGCCGTGAAAATGAAGTCCGTTTCTTGTTCGGGGACCAGATTGAGGTTGGTTTGGGTGCCTTGCAACCACCCTTGACCTCTGAGGCCGCCGGCCCCTATAGCAATTTGGGACTGATTGATGTTGTACGACGCACCCTGAAGGTCAAAGCTGGGATCTAGGAAAGCGGTGAGTCGCTGTTCTTGTGTCTGTCGAAGAAGCGCCGGTCCGCCGAGATTGTCGCTGTTGAACATGGCGACCACGACAACTACTCCAATCAGCGATGTCACAACTATGTGTTTGAGTTGGGCTCCAGCAACAAGCAAAACACCCATACCGATCGCGACGAAGACCAGCATGGTTCCCAGATCTGGCTGGAGGTAGATAAGCCCTAGCGGAACCGCAAGCATCAAATAGGCGTTGGAGAGGGTGACCAGTCGAAGATGGCCTCCCTGATTGGCCACGAAGGCCGCAAGCGCGACTATTACTGCGACTTTGGCGAATTCCGCGGGCTGAATCTGGAAGGTTTGACCTGGTAGTTCATACCAAGCTCTAGCCCCGTTGCGTTCCACTCCAAAGAACAGCACCCCAACTAGAGCAAGCATGACGACTAAGTAGGCGGAATTCGCGAAGTCTCTGTAGAGGCGATAGTCAAGGAATGCCGCTGCAAGCATCACCGCTATTCCGATAACTACGAAAAGAACTTGGCGTTTAGCAAAAGTCGCTGGGTCTTGACCATTGAACTCGAGTATGCGCCAAGTAGCTGAATAGTTGAGTGCTACCCCTATTGCAGATAACACGACCGCTACCAGTCCCAGCGAGTAATCGGCGTAGCGGAGAGGTGAACGCAGTTCTTTTCGGAGCGGCAGATTCATTAGTCGCGTTCCTCAAGGTCGGGGATTCCGTCCCCATCTACGTCTTCGGGGGTATTTGCTCGGGGAACCTCAATTCCCCACGGGCACCCTTCTGGTACGTAGCCAATAAATGCCTTATGTCCTCGTAGTGCTTCAGGGATCTCAGGGCATTCGGGCTGTGGCGGAATGAAGGCAACCTGTGGGTCTGGCCATCGTTGTTCGTAAGCACGTAAGGCTTCGAAAATTCGTCGGGCAACAGGTGCCGCTGCTTGGCCACCGAACCCCGCTTCTTCCATTACTACGGCGACAACGTAACGGGGGTCATGTTGCGGAGCCCAGGCGATGAACACAGCGGAGTCTTCTTTTTTACGTTGCAAAACTGCGTTCCGTCCTTCAGCTTGGGCGGTTCCTGTTTTTCCTGCCACTGCGTAGCCGCGGCTGTCGTAGCCCTCGAAGGCACGCCACGCGGTTCCTCGCCGGCTCTTACTTGCCACTCCGTGCAGGCCTTCTCGCACAACTCCTGATCCCTCTGGGAACTCTACGATGCGTTGGATGCGGGGGTTGAATTCGATGACCGACTCCCCGAACTGCTCGGCCGAGCGAGACACGACTCGCTCCACGATGTTCGGACTGAACAACGTTCCGCCGTTGGCGAAGGCGGCGTACGCGTTGGCGAGTTGCACCGGTGTGGCTGAGACGAAGCCTTGACCAATTCCTGTGTTGATGTTGTCGCCTGGCAGCCACTGAGAAGATTCGTTGTAGGGGTTGTACGCCTCAGGATTAGCTTCGAAAAGGCGTCGTTTCAGATCTTCGCCGCCAATCCGACCGCTCTTTTCGAAGGGCAGTTGTACTCCGGACTGGTTTGCAAATCCCAGAAGCCGCGCCATGTCTTGGATGGCCCACTGTTCTTCCCCTCTGATCCAATAGAGATCGTGTGCAACCTTGTAGAAGTAAGCATCGCTTGAGCGAGTGATCGCTGAGGACAGATCAACAATCCCCAACGGCGCTTTGTCTGCGTTGTAGAACGTGCAACGACCGGTGCAACCATATTTGTCGGGAATTTTGAAATAACCGATGTCGTAGTACGCGGCGCGGGGAGATATCAGTCGAGCCTCGAGACCCGCTAGGGCTGTAACGAGTTTGAATACTGACCCAGGGGAGTATTGCCCTTGGATTGCCCTGTTATTGAGCGCACCAGGCGCATATGGGTTCTCGAATACTGATTGGTACTCAGCAGTCGTAAGACCTCCCACCAACCAGTTGGGGTCGAAAGTGGGATGGGATGCCATGGCGAGTACGTCACCGTTGCGTAAGTCCATCACCACCGCTGCGCCACCAATCGAGGGATAAAAAAACCCGCTGTCGTCGCTCACGGTTTTTCGAGCAGCTATCAGGCCCTGTCTGAGATACGACTCGGTCGCGGCTTGAAGATCTGCGTCGATAGAAACGAAGATGTCTGCTCCCGGTTCGGCGGGAACTTCACTGATGACTCGATGTACCCGGCCCGTGCCGTCAACTTCTAGTTCGGTACGGCCCGGTTTGCCGTGAAGATCGTCTTCGAAGATTTGTTCAATACCTGACTTACCCACCCGTTCAGATGGAAGGTACCCAGCTTTCAAAAGTCTTTCTTGTTGTCCTTGTGACATCGCCCCCACGTATCCCACGACATGGGCGCCGATTTCGTGTTGCGGGTAAGTGCGGCTCATCGCCCACTTTGCTTCAACTCCGGGCAGGGATTTCTCTGCGACCCGCAACAGGCCATATTCATCGAGTCCAGAAGCGACGACTTTTTCGGCAAGCGGATGGGTTTGCTTGTCGTCAAGACGCGAAGCCAACACCAACGCGGGGATATCAAGTAGTTGTGATAATTGCTCGAGTACGTAGTCGATTTGGCCTGGGGCGTATCTGGATCTGTTTACGGTGACGATGCCGGTACGAATATTGTCAGCGAGAACCACTCCGTGACGATCAAGAATGCGGCCCCGCGTGGGTTGCGTCACGACAATTTCCACATGGTTGCGAACAGCTTGATCTGAGAACTCTTCAGCCACAAGCACTTGCAGGTACCAGGCCCGGGTAACTAATGCCGCGAAAAGAGCGATGATGAGAACGCCGAGAAATGCCAGCCTTCGGCTCAGGTTGTCGTTCATTGGTCAGAAGTGACTGGTGAAGATCTCAAGGCAAGCGACCAACGAACGAGGGGACTCAGCAGGGTGGCTATTGGGATGGCTGCTACTGCAGTCACGAGAGCTATATCCCCAAGTTCTCGTCGACTGACATATTCAAGGCCGATAAGAACACCGAAACCGGCGAATAGTGCGGTCGCTGTAGCCCCAAGCAAAGCGACCGTTAAGGCGCGAATGATCACACTCCGTTCAACGACGTGAGGAGATGCCGAACCCGCGGCGAAGCCGATGAGCGAGAACGTCAGAGCAGTCATTCCAAATGGTGTTTCCAAAGCCAGGTCAATCATCAGTCCGACCATAAATCCGGTCAACGAACCATTTTGTGGAGTGAGGTGTAAACCCACTAACACAACCAATATGAGCGGCAAATCGATGACATAGCCGCCCAGTCGAAAATGCGGCACGACCGATACCTGCAAAATAAAGATGGTGGCGAAAAGCGCTCCGAGCCGCGATGTGATTATTGCCCCCAAGTTCACGGTGCAGAACCTTCGGATTCGACCTCCGCTATTTCATCTTCTGGTAGTCGGTCGACGATGACCGGCTCAGGTGCGTCCGGGTAGAACAAGAGCACCTGAACCCATCGGAGTCTGTCTAGATCAGCGGCCGGATGAATCGTGATGCGCTGAGTTCCCTGAACTGCGTTGGGAACCACATCGACGACTGTGCCAATAAGAAGCCCTTCGGGAAACGTGCTTCCTTGGAAGCCGCTGCTCACTACCGTCTCACCTGGGATGACCACCGTGTCTAGTTCAATAAAACTGACTTCTAATTCGCGATTGTGTCCGCGCCCCGATGCAATACCGTCATCGCCAGATCGAACCATTCGGACTCCAACATCGAAGTTGGGGTCGGTAAGTAACTCCACCTGAGATCGGGTTATCGAGACATTGGAGATTCTTCCGATTACACCCGCTCCGGTCTCGACGGGCATGCCGACGGCAATACCGTCACGTGAACCTTTATCTAACTCGAGGGTGCGTTGGTAATTTGATATCGGCGCGTCGATAACGCGTGCAGTTCGTCGTCCCACTTGAGCTACCCGGTCTCGAGCGCCTAAGAGCGCTAGCAACGACTTACGTTCGCGTTCGATCTCCCCCACTTCGAGCACCGAATTTTGAAGTTCCGCTATTTTCGCTCGCAATAACGCGTTTTGTGCCTCGAGGTCGTCGTAGCTAGTTACGGCCTCCCAGGCTCCTCCGACTGGTTCAAAGATGCGCGTTGAATTCGATCTAAGGGGTCCCAGGGCGTCAAGAACAGCGCTACGAGCAGTGTCTATGGCTCCTCCTTCGGTGCGAACGTCAAGAGTGATGAGAACTATTGATGTGAGAACAAGTAAAGCGAGCCGGAATCGTGAGCTCCGGCTCCTTCGTGTAGTTGAGCGACGCAAGACCACCAGTTCCGCTCAGTATTGATCGCCCGATGAGAACAGCACACCGCGGAGCACTTCAAACTCTTCGAGTGCTTGTCCCGAACCGCGGGCAACCGCGTATAGGGGGTCGGTAGCAATTCTAATGGGCATCCCTGTTTCATTCGCCAACCGCTGATCTAGACCGCGGAGCAGCGCACCTCCACCGGCAAGCACGATTCCTTCACCCATGATGTCCGCCGCTAATTCTGGTGGGGTTCGATCGAGTGTAAATTTGATGGCATCGATGATCGAACTGATCGGTTCTTCCAACGCTTCACGTATTTCGACACTACTCACCGTAACGGTCTTCGGCAGACCAGTCACAAGATCCCGACCACGAATTTCCGCATACATTTCGTCGGCGAGCGGCCACGCTGAACCCAAAGCGACCTTTACTTCTTCAGCAGTGCTGTCACCGAGGGCGACACTGTATTCCTTCTTGACATATTGGATGATTGAGTCATCGAGAACGTCGCCACCTACGCGCGCTGACTGAGCTGCGACGATTCCCCCTAAGGAGATAACAGCAACTTCGGTGGTTCCGCCGCCGATATCGACGATCATGCTGCCGTGTGGCGATTGAACGGGAAGACCCGCTCCAATCGCTGCCGCCATGGGTTCCTCGATAATGAATGCTGGTTTTCGCGCGCCGGCGTATTCAGCGGCTTCTTGCACGGCTCGTTGTTCAACACCTGTAATCCCTGATGGAACGCAAATAACCATGCGCGGCTTTGCCCAGCGACTTCCTGAGACCTGCTCTATGAAGTAGCGAAGCATTTTTTCGCACACATCGAAGTCGGCGATAACTCCGTCTTTCAGGGGCCGAACAACTTGTATGTGGGCTGGGGTTCTGCCGGCCATACGTTTTGCGTCGTGCCCTACCGCCAACGGAGTTCCGGTCGTAACGTCGAGCGCTACCACCGATGGTTGATCCAGGACAATTCCTCTGCCTCTGACGTACACAAGCGTGTTGGCGGTTCCAAGATCTACTGCGATGTCTCGACCACCGAGGCTTCTCATTGCGCCGCGTTTTCTCATAACAGCGCACCGCTCTCATCTGCAACGAGGTCCACCTGTACCTGAGCGATGCTTCCTCTTGGGATGGCGTGTCGGCGGGTCATGGTTTTCCAGTCAGATGCCCGGAAAGAAAATGTTGATTTCGCGTTCAGCTGATTCATGCGAGTCGGATCCATGCACAAGGTTTTCGGTCACCATGAGGCCAAGGTCACCTCGAATCGTTCCGGGCGCGGCGGTCGCCGGATTCGTAGCGCCCATTAAGTTTCGCACGACCGCGTAAATGTCGTCGCCTGCATCATCGGGACCTTCGACAACCATCAACATCGCTGGCGAGCGCGTAACGAATTTGATCAGATCCGCGAAGAAGGGTTTCCCATCGTGCTCTTGGTAGTGGACTCCAGCGGTGTCGCGATCGATTGTCCGTAGTTCTGCTCGGCTGAGCGTCAGCCCCTTGCGTTCGATCCGGGCGATGATCTCACCGACCAGCCCTCGTTCCACAGCGTCAGGCTTGCAAATCACGAAGGTACGCGGCACTTAATCTCCTGGAACGGATTTATTTCAGTCGGCCGTAAGACTACCGCTAGGTGTTACGGAGTTGACTTCGGGCCTCCGAGGCAACGTACAAAGAGCCGGTCACCAATACAGTGCCGCTTTCCCCTGCAAGCTCAATGGCTCGGTCAAGTGCCTCGGCGACACGAGGAACAGTCTCTATGCGCGGACCACAATTTTTGAGGGCGACACCAAGGGTTTCAGCGGCAATAGCTCGTGGCCAGTCAGCGGCAGTCGCGATAATTACCGAGAATTCTGTGCCTCGAAGGGCGTCCACAAATTCGACCGGGTCATGCGGTCGGTTGGTTCCCATAACCAAAACCGGGGCTTGTTCGTTAGAAAAGTCGTCGAAAAGCGTTTCAGCTGCGACCGCTGCAGCGGGCGGATTATGAGCCCCATCCACGATAACCAGAGGTTGTCGTTGCATAACCTCAAACCGCGCTGGCAGTTCAAGTCGCGCAAAAGCTTCCGAAACGACATCATCGTCTAACTGTCGACCAAAGAACGCTTCTACTGCGGCGACCGCCATGGCTGCATTCTGGGACTGGTGGGCGCCGTTGACAGGGAGAAAAATGTCTTCGTGGCGGCCGTATGGGGTCACCAGGTCAACTAGCCGGCCACCCACAGCGAGTCGGTCTTCAATGACGTCATAATCGTCACGACTGCACCACAGTTCACGATGTTGGGTTGCTGTGACGATGTCAACCAGTTCTGGTCTGGTTTCGCCACAAATGACGTGCGACCGGGGAGAGATAATGCCCGCTTTTTCCCGAGTCGCGTCCGCGATGGTCGGGCCAATGATTTCCAAATGATCCTGACCGATGTTGGTGAGCGCCACCACTTCTGCTTCGATGATGTTCGTAGCGTCCCAGCGTCCGCCCATTCCGACTTCGATGACATTGACATCAACCGCGGTCGCTGCGAACCAGTTGTATGCCGCTGCGCACAAAATCTCGAAATAGTTCGGTGTTTCGCCCGTCGATTCGAAAACCCATGGTTCAACTTCAGCCACCTCAGCAAGTGCTTGTGTCATGGAATCATCGTCGAGAGGTCTGTTAGCGATCATGATGCGGTCGTTTACACGGTCGATGTGAGGTGATGTGTAACTGCCTACGTCGAGACCGGTCGCGCCGATGAGTTCGACCACCATTCGAGACGTGCTTCCCTTACCGTTCGTTCCAGTGATATGGATCGCTGGGACGTCGTGTTGCGGGTCACCCAATAGCGCCATAAGGGCCCGCATACGGTCTAACGATGGGACAGCCAGCTCATTCCCGCCCAAATGTTGTTCAAGGTTGTAATGGTCTTTGAGCCAGTCCATAGCGTCGACATAACTACCGATTTGGTGTGACATCTCGTTAGTTGAAGTTCGGCGGGTAGCGCTCCGCTTATGACGCCTGGCGCTCGCCACCGCTGTCATCCCTACGCGGCACCAGGGTCGGATTCACCTTGTCGAGGACAACTTCGCGATCGATGATGCAACGAGCGATGTCTTCTCTGCTGGGCATTTCGTACATGACGCCAAGTAGGACTTCTTCAAGGATCGCACGCAAGCCTCGCGCACCTGTGTGTCGAAGCAACGCTTGGTCGACCACTGCGCTGATTGAGTCGTCCGTAAATTCAAGTTCGACACCATCGAGTTCGAACATTCGCTGATACTGCTTCACCAACGCATTGCGGGGTTCGGTAAGTATCCGCGTTAAAGCTGAGTGGTCGAGTTCGTCAACCACGCCAATTACGGGCAGGCGTCCAATGAATTCGGGAATCAGCCCGTACTTTTGGAGATCTTCTGGCAACACCTCGGCCAGCAAGTCCAGGTTGGCTCGTTCGTTAACGGATTTGACATCGGCTCCAAAACCGACGGCGCGTTTCCCGATCCGGTCAGCGATGACGCGCTCAAGGCCGTCGAAAGCACCTCCACATATGAACAAAACATTGCTGGTGTCGATCTGCAAGAACTCTTGGTGGGGATGCTTGCGACCACCTTGGGGGGGCACAGAGGCTTGAGTCCCTTCAAGGATTTTCAGCAAGGCTTGTTGCACGCCCTCCCCTGAAACATCGCGGGTAATTGAGGGATTCTCAGCTTTGCGTGCGATCTTGTCGATTTCGTCGATGTAGATGATGCCGGTTTCCGCTCGCTTGACGTCGTAGTCAGCGGATTGAATGAGTTTCAATAAAATATTTTCGACGTCCTCTCCGACGTACCCTGCTTCAGTAAGCGCTGTAGCGTCGGCGATCGCGAACGGGACGTTGAGCATGCGCGCCAAGGTCTGAGCCATCATGGTTTTCCCGCATCCGGTCGGACCTATCAACATGATGTTGGACTTGGCGATTTCTACGTCGGATTCAAGACTTGCCTCAAATTGGATGCGTTTGTAGTGGTTGTATACCGCTACAGACATGATTTTCTTTGTTCGTTCTTGACCGATGATGTAATCGTTGAGGAATCCGAAAATTTCTGCGGGCTTGGGAACATCGTCAAAGCTGACTTCAGAAGTATCCGCTAGTTCTTCTTCGATAATTTCATTGCATAGATCAATGCACTCGTCGCAGATGTATACGCCCGGACCGGCTATCAGTTTCTTGACTTGTTTCTGAGATTTACCGCAAAAAGAGCACTTCAGCAGCTCTCCGCCCTCTCCGAATTTCGCCACGTTGTCAGTACCTCGTTCTGGTTATCCAACCCGATTTCGGTCAATAGCCGTCTGCTAAGGATGGCACAGCCGGATCAGAACGCGGTGACGTTAAGACCGGTGACACAGACCACCTGGAGCATTGACACTCTCTTTGGGGAGTAGAGGTTGAGAGTACCTAGGGATTTGGTGCCTGAACAGCAGAAATATCAGGCAGCTCGGATCGGCCCATCCTCGACGACTTCACGGCTTTCTATTACTTCGTCAATGATTCCGTATTCTTTAGCGGCTTGGGCGTCCATGATGAAGTCTCTATCAGTGTCATTGTGGATGCGGTCAAGCTCTTGTCCGGTGTGGTGAGCCAAAATTCCTTCGAGGAGTCCTCGCATCCGTTCTATTTCACGGGCGGCCAATTCAATATCAGTGGCCTGGCCCATCGCCTGCCCGTAGGGCTGATGCAGGAGTACTCGAGCATGTGGGAGAGCCATCCGTTTTCCTGGGCTGCCCGCGGCCAGCAGCACTGCGGCTGCCGAAGCTGCTTGCCCTAGGCAGATAGTTGTTATGTCGTTGCGGATGTATTGACTGGTGTCATATATAGCGAACAGAGCGTTGATGTCTCCGCCTGGCGAATTGATGTAGATGTTGATGTCACGATCGGGGTTCTCAGATTCCAGGTGAATCATCTGCGCACAGACCAGGTTGGCGATGGTGTCGTCGATCGGGGTTCCAAGGAAAATAATGTTTTCTTTGAGTAGCCGCGAATAGAGGTCGTAGGCGCGTTCGCCTCGATTGGTTTGTTCGACGACCGTGGGGACTAAATAGTTCTGTGTCTCAAGGCTCACTGTTCGTCATCCTCCTCTGAATGCTCTTCATTTTCGGTTTCCGCACTGTCAACCGTACCGTCATGGTCTTCTTCTGAATTGTTGGAATCTGACAGGTCGGGAAGTTCGAGGTCATCGCGGTTGATGATGTTTCCCTCTGAGTCAATCAATTCGACTTCAGCTACCAGCCATTCCAAGGCTTTACGTTTACTGATTTCGGCCATGAGCGGTCCGAGCCCATCACCGTGGTCTTCGATTTGGTGTCGAAGTTCATGAACCGATGTTTCGAACTGCTCAGACATGCGTTCCAGTTCTTCTTCTAACTCGTCGTCGTCAACCTCAATCCATTCTCTATCGACGATCGCACGAAGGGCCAAGTCCACTTTGGCTGATCGTTCTGCAGCGTCGCGCAACTCGACGGTGAAAGATTCTGGGTCCTGCCCGGTCATCTGCATCCAGGTTTCAATGTTCATTCCCTGGCCCTGTAGCCGCATCGCCAACTGCTGTAGTTGTTCAGACATTTCTCCGTTGACCATGGAATCGGGAATGTCTTCTTCAACTAATTCGGCCAGTGCAGTTGCTGTGTTTTCTCTCATTGCTGCGTTCGCCTGAAAGATTCGCATCATTCGCATGCGCTGAATAGTTTCCGACTGCAGTTCCTCCACCGTCTCATGATCGGTGTTTTCTTCTACCCATTCGTCTGTGAGTTCGGGTAGTACTTCTTCTTTAACTGCGTGAACTTTGATTTCAAAGTCGATCGTGACGTCTTCTTGGACAGGGTGGTCGGCGTTAAAGCTAAGTTCATCGCCTGCGCTTACTCCCTCGAGTTGAGAGTCAACCTCCTCGACGATTCCGCCGCTTCCCACTGAGTACAAGTAGTCATCGGCGGTGAGTCCTGGGAGTGATTCACCGTCAACGGTTCCTTGAATATCGATAGATACCTGATCACCTGAAGCTGCGGGGCGTTCCACGTCGATGAGTTCAGCGGATTGGCGTCGTTGCACATCGATTTGTTCTTGGACTTCTTCATCGCTGGGTGCCGGATTAGATATTTCGACTTTCAGGTCCTGGTAGCCCCTGATTCTGATGCGGGGTCGGGTCTCGACTACTGCTTCAAAGCAAACTAAACCACTATCTTCACCGCTTGTTAGGGAAAGTTCAGGGGCCGCTATGACATCAACGGCTTCGGCTCGGACGGCGTCTGCGTAGTAGCCCGGAATGGCATCTTCTAGCGCTTGGCCTCGGGCATATTCGCTGCCAATGTGTGATTCGAGGACGGGGCGTGGCACTTTGCCTTTCCTAAATCCTGGAATTTTAATTTCTTTGGCGATTTTCCGAAATGCTTGATCGATGGCGTCGTCGAAGGTTTCTTCATCGACTTCGACGGTCAGCTTAATCTTGGGTCCAAAGGTCCGCTCTTCGGCTCCACCAGCGTCATCTGACTCTTCTGTTTCGGAGGCAGCGGCAAGGTCATCGGGTTCGACTTCGGTCACGGTGGTCTTCACAAGGGCCGAATTCTATCGGGCGGTTCCGCTGTCCCCTATCGCAGTTCACGACTGAGTTGGAGCGGGCGACGAGAATCGAACTCGCATCATCAGCTTGGAAGGCTGAGGTTCTGGCCATTGAACTACGCCCGCGAACCCGGCCAGACTAGCGGTATGGAGCCCTTGCTACAGATCGAAGGGTAAGTCAACGACGATCGCCGGTCGCCATCCGGTCGGTGTGTGAACCTGCAATTTGGTACCTGGAAGGTTTTGCGGGACCTCTACGATCGCTAATCCTAGATTTCGTTCGTATCGCGGCGAGTAGACAACAGCTCGGGTTTGACCAGCGTAGGAGCCGTTGGGAGTTTGTAGTCCCACCGGTTCTGGGTTCGCCTCGAGGGGCTCCCCATCGATCAATAAACCTTTTAACTCCCGGGTCGGCCCTTCGGCTCGTTTGGCAAGCAACGCATTTTTGCCCACGAAGTCGTGAGTTGCGCCCAGGTCGATATAGCTACCGATTGCGGCCTCGAAGGGGTCGCTCTCGGCGTCGGTGTCAGAGCCCCAGGCAAGAAGAAAATTTTCGATTCGTTCGGCGTTATTGGGTGCACCCACTCGAATGCCATGGGGCTGTCCGGCTGCCCAAATGAGATCCCACAATTGGTCTCCTTTGCTGCCGTCTTCAAGGAAAAGTTCGAAACCGCCCTGTTTACTCCAACCTGACCGGCACACGACCAGAGGAATACCTTCATGGTGGATCCGTCGAAAATGGAAGAACTTCAGTTCACGCACCCATTCTCCGAACACAGCCGCGACGGTGTCTGTTGCGCTCGGACCTTGAACGGCTAACGGAGAAACATCTGGTTCGCTTACTTCGACATCGTCACCGCGTTCACCGCTAATCGCGCGTATCCACAAAAGGACGTCCGAGTCTGCGACTGAGAACCACACCGTGTCCTCATTAACTCTTAGTACAACGGGGTCGTTGATGAGGCGGCCGTCATAATCGCACAGTGGCGCGTACTTGGCGGCGCCGATTCGGAGTTGTGACAAGTCGCGGGCACTCAAGTATTGACAAAGTTCGAGGGCGTCGGGGCCTTGAACCTGCACTTGACGTTGACAACCCACATCCCATAACGAAACCCTCTGAGTTAACGCCTCATAATCTGCGGTTGGGTCATCGGTGGCTATGGGCAAAACCATCCGGTTGTATACCGATGCCACCGTCATCCCCGCGGCCTTCGACCGGCCATAGAAAGGCGAGGTCCTAACCCTGGGTCCCTCAGTGAGTTTCATGTTCGGCAAGTTACCGGTTCGTTTCGTTCCCTTTTAACGGGAGTCAAAATAATTGAGGTGGCCGCGTTCAACAATTCGCTGCAGAAACTCCGGTTCGTACGCGAATTCAGGGTCCTCACGGACAAGTTCGTCGAGCACGATTGCGTCGTCACCGACAAGGATTCTCCATCTCTTCTCACGGACCCCATCAAGAATGATGGCAGCTGCTTCAGCTGCCGTGGTGGGGGCGTCATCCCTAAACCGTTCGCCCCGCGAAACAACAAGTTCGGTCAGATCTGCGTCACTCATTTGGTCCACATCGGTGCCTCGTTCAGCCAGAGTTTTTCGAATCCGTTCGAGGTCAGGGCCACCATGAGCGGCGGTGCTATTGAGAGCAATCGAAGTTCCTATATGACCGGGCATGACAACGTGTGCCATCACATGGGGAGCGTGAAGGCGAAGGTCGATATTGAGGGCTTCGGTAAAGCCTTTGACCGCGAATTTCGCTGCACAGTACGCCGTGTGAGGGACGTCAGGTCCAACAGTGGCCCAAAACCCGTTGATGCTGCTGGTGTTCACTATGTGGCCCTCTTCGCTTCGAATGAGGAGCGGCAGAAATGCGCGGCATCCGTGATACACCCCACGCCAACAGACGTCGAAAGTTTTTTCCCACGCCATTCGGTCCTCATCGGTCACGAAACTTCCGCCGCCTCCGATGCCAGCGTTGTTGAACACTAAATCGACATGCTCAACTTCGTGTCGAGCTTGAACCTGGTCACGAAACGCCAACATGTCCGCTTCGTCTGCTACATCGCAAACGTGCGAGGTCACTCGTACGTCGTCGGTCGTTTCCGAAAGAGCAAGCCGTTCGGTTTCCATCATGTTGTCTGGGCTGACGTCACACATTGCGACGTGGCATCCCGCTACTGCAAGTTGTCGCACTAACTCGCGACCCATGCCAGTGCCGCCTCCCGTGACTATGGCCATTTTCTCGTGAAGATTACGCATGGCGCCTCCTGTCAAAAATCAATGGTTTCAGTTACCTTGTCCGTTTGTCATCTAGAACTGCAAGACCGACTAATTGAAGAACTGCGAAAGATTCAGTTTCCTTAGAACGCCCGGAGGGGAATCGATGCTGCACAATACCCAGGTGACTCGTCCGTGGTTTCGAAAAATTTCCATCACGGCACTATGTCTCCTCGTGCTCGGTTGTTCTGGCGGGGCCGCACCAATTTCAACACAAGCAGATCCAACCCAAACAAGTGCGGGGTTGATCATCGCTACCGATTCCACAGTCGTATCAGCAACAACCGTCACTTCTGCTAACCCGTCAACTACCACCACATCGGGTGGCGTTTCCTTGTTGGCAGTTTCAGGTGATCCCACTTTGCAGTTAGATCACACCAGTAACGCCCCCACGTCCGACGCTTTTGCTCCTTCGGTGATGCCTGACACTCCCATGGGTCGAATTGGTTACACCAGATATGTGTTCGCACGAAGCGGCGAACAAGTTATTCCGGCACTGATCGAGGGTCCCAGGGGCAGTCAGACACGCTGTCAAAAAGTTGAATTGCCTTGTTCATTCGGAGATCTCAAAGCATTGTCGGACTCTGGAGCTGAGATACCTTCAACCCTCAACATGAACCGCTCTGAGCTGGGTCAGCTGGTGATGCAGCTAGGTGAGGTCGCAGGAGCGTTGGAGCAATACAGCGATGTGAACGATGCGTGTGCCGCGGGTTATCGACCCGATGGCAATCAAACTCCGAACATGGGGTCGCACTTCACTAACTTTCCCTTGGTCATCGACGGGAAATTTGACCCCGCGGCACCCGAAATTCTCTTGTTCGTATCAGCGAATGACGCCAGTCCCCCGTTTGGCGCGCTGGGACGCTGCAAAGACGGTGCATGGAAGGGTGGTGAAGTAGAGATCGCTGGTGCCGCGTTCTATATGCCGTTCGCTTTTGCTGGCGACGATCATTTCGAAGGGTTCAGCGGCCCATTAGACAATTGGCATGTTCACTACAACTTGTGTCGTCTTGGGGGACAGGACGTGACGGTGCTGCCTTCGGTGTGTTCTGGGGAGGACGATGGTCCTTTAGACCGTCCCCAAGGTGATGCAAGCGAAGGGTGGATGATCCATGCTTGGGCCGACACCGGACACGACAACCAACTTGGAGCTTTCTCCATGTGGAACCCTTCTATTTGGCCTTTGTCGGACCCTGAAGCTGTTAGCGAGGGGTCTCTGGGCTCACGAACGGCGCGCAACACCAATCTGATCGCCGACTTTGACTATCAGGTAGCGGAGGCGGCCGTGCCTGGAAAGATTTCCTTTTTTAACGCCGACCCTGAGGCTCACAGCGTTACGGCTGGCACTCCTGAAAATCCAACGGGTGAATTTGATAGCGGAGTAGTTGGTGGTGGTAGAGCTGCGACTATCGAGATTTCTCAGCCTGGGACGTACGAATTTTTCTGTTCACTCCATCCGGGGATGAGAGGCGCAATCACTGTTGGTGGCGGTTGACCGATATTGCACTAGCTGCCATTCAAATGGTTATCTGAGAGCAAAGAACTCGAACCATCCCTAGTCTCAGACCATGCCGAGTGACAGATCCCTTAAGGTGATGAACGGTGTCCACAAGGGCCTCCTGAGGCTCAGCGGTGGAAGGTTCGGCTGGACAACATTTGACATGCCGGTGCTGGAGTTGACCACCACCGGTCGCAGGACAGGCCAGCCCCAGTCGGTGATGCTCACCTCACCACACTGGGAAGGCGAACGGATCGTGATCGTCGCATCTAAGGGCGGCGACGACTCCCATCCCGCTTGGTTCCTGAACTTACGGGATAACCCGCAGGTCACGGTCTCTATGAAAGACGCGCCGGATGTCCCAATGGCCGCTCGGGTCGCCTCCCCACAAGAACGAGACAGGCTCTGGCCGATCGTTTCCGACAAGCACGCCCGCTACGCCGAATACCAGGAGAAGACCCATCGGGAGATCCCGCTAGTTCTTCTCGAACCGTTGAATCGAACTAGCGGACCCAGCGATAATCAGTAAATCGATGTGCCCGGTCGGGGCACAACCAGTTGACTTTGTTCTTATGGAGCTTTTGTCAGTTACAGGAGCGAGAAGAAGATAATGAGCATTCCGACCCAGCTTGCGGCGAAGGCGAGGGTGCGGATGTAGGAGATACCCAGAATGTGTACTACTGCGTGCACCAGACGGGCCCAGAAGAAGATGCCAGCTCCTGTGGCTGCGTTGACGTCTGTTAGGTGGGCGATAATCACTAGAGCCGCGAAAGCTGGCAGATTCTCCACCAAGTTGAGATGTGCTCGCTGGGCTCGTTGGGCCCATGCTGCAGGGGCTGGCGGGTTTTCCGGGTAGGTCAAAACCTTCCCAAGACCTTGACTTTGGATGCGCTCTAGGACGTACGGCAACCAAAGCACACTGCAAAGAAAGGCACTCCATGCGAGATAAGTAAGGTCGGTGTCCACGGGATCCCCTATTGATAGTGGCTGCATCCCAACTTAGACCTCGGCTAGTTACTTTTCGTTGAAAGGAATGAATTTCATTCGAGTTCGACAGTCGGGCATGTTCGCCGACCACCAGTCGGGTTGTGCACTCGAGCTCGCTCGATCAGCGGGGTGCCGAGGTCGTCTGTTGTAAGAAATGTTTCTATAGCTGTGGCAATCGGCTGCGCAACAAGCTGAACGTAGTTCTCTGTCGCGAGGAATTTGCCTTCTGAAGGGCTGGCGAGGTAAGCAACTTCGAGAAGAGCATTCGTGGTCTGTGGTTTGCGGACGAGGCTGTAAGCGTCATCTCCGTCAGAGTTGACGACGCGGAGGGCTCCTGCGTCCCAGCGAGATGTCCATTGGATACCTTCGATAGCGTCAAGTACTTCAAACACCTCTTGGTGTAGCAGCCCAGCCAGACGAGCTGAGCCGTCGTCTCCTGTTTGAGCGAACACTTCGGTGCCTGGTTTGTTTGATTTTGCGGCGGTTGGCGCGTTGTGGTGTATCGAAACGAAAACGTCAGCGTTGACGGCGTCTCCGAGAAAGACCCTCTCGTCTAGCGACATGTAATAGTCGCCAGCGCGGGTCAACATGGCGGAAATTTTTCTTTGTTCAAGTAGTCCAGCGACCTCAAGCGCTACTTGGAGGTTGAGTCTGCTCTCGCTAAGGCCAGTAGGGCCTCGCGCTCCCGGGTCCTTTCCTCCATGTCCGGGGTCGAGTATCACTCTGATGTCGCGCACAGGGGTTGCTGTTGACACGCTTCTCACATCACCGCAGGGGTCAATTATCAGCCATCCGTCGTTCGTTATTTCTGATACACGCACGGGGATGCCGTTCGTGGTGATTGCGACGGTTGGGGCGAGCATCGTGGTGGTCGGTGGCACCGTCGAGGTTGTGGTCGTTGTTTCTGGCGCGGTTGACGTGAGTGACGGTGCAGTCGAACTGGCCACCGCGTCAGGCGTTGTTGTACTGGTTGTGGAAACCGCTGGTTGTGTGGTGTTCACAGCCGACCGTTGGGTGGTGTTGGTAGGTGTCGTCTGGTCAGCCTGCATTGGCTCAGAAGGCGCGCAGGCCATCAGTAATACGACGGCTACACCGCTAAGGACCACCGAACGAGTTTTTTGAAGCCGAGCATGCACGCCGCTGCAAGCTATCTGTGTCGATGGGATTTGATCACTCAATCGGATCGATTTCGTCCGCAAGATCAGCGACCATTTGCGGAAAATCTGGTGACGCGGCTCTGCCAACAAGATGACGTGCGAGTTCTTTGATAGGTCTATCCCATGAGACGATAAGGAACGGTGTGTTGGCGTCGCGGTATTGGTCGATAATCGCGGCGCTGTTTTGCAGGTCTCCTTCAAGGTCCACTTCTGGCATGTCCTCGGGGGCGAACACCGGCACCGAAGTTTGCGCGGGTGGCGGTGAAAGAATCACTCCATTTGATGAAAGCCCGCTAAGTAAAGCCACGACAGAGAGTTTCGTGGTTGTCTGACCCCGAAATATTAATGCTGCGCGCCGCCGCGAGATCTGATCGAGTACAGCAACTTCTTCAGCCAACGTTGTCGGATGCGCAGCATCACCGTCCACGTCAACGATGATGCTGAGATTGCTAGTGACCGCTGCGATGGCAGCAGCTTCGACACATTCGGCGCCTGGTGGTCCGGTGACAACTGTCCCCCAAATACCGTGCTGATCTGCCTCGCTAGCCAGCCGGCGGCGTTCACTGTGGCTGCTAACTTTTCGGAGATCTAAAACAAGTCTCACCGTTGCACCCCGAGTTCTTGGACCAGAGGCAAAAGCTCTTGCCCGATGCGCTCAATAACTTCTACTAGCGCTGTGCGAGGGGGCTGGTCGTATCCGACACGACAGACCACTAGGTCGACGTCGTAGCCATCGAGGTCCTCCGCGATCTCTTCCGCCGACCCGACTTTGGCCGAACGCTCAACTTCGTCCATTGACGCTTCGATTTGGCTGACGAAGTCAACCCCTGTTTTGTCTGCACCCCAGCCAAGGCCTGCATAAACCAAGTAGCTGGAACGCACCCATTCAAGGGCTTTACGCCTTTCGGTTTCGGTATCGACAATCCACAGGTTACGAAGAAGCCCTATCGGAGGTGGTGTTCCGCCCGGCGAACCTGATGTTTCCCATTCTGTGCGGTGAGCTGCGATGAGGCCATTCACGACGTCTCGCGAAAACGCGCCCGAGATAAACAATCCGAGGCCGCGTCGTCCGGCCCGCCGCGCCGCTTTTTCGCTGCTGACTCCCACCCATGTCGGGGCGCTCACCGTGGTCTGGAGCGCGTCGAGACCAGAGTTCATCAGTTGAAGGCGGTTACTGATGAGTTCATCTTTCATCGTAAATTCGATGGGCCGGTAGCCCATGCCGACCCCCAGATGGAATCGGCCTTGTGATTGCGCGTCGAGGAGATTGACGGCGTTCGCCACCCGGTTCGGTTCGTGAAGTGGCAGTAACAGGACTCCGGTACCGACTTCTAAATGTTCGGTAGCTGCGAGCGCTGCGGACGCTGCGGGCAGCAACGCCGGGCAGTACCCGTCGTAATAGGCGTGATGTTCTGACAACCAAAGACTATGAATGCCGTTGTTCTCAGCTAAGCGGGCGTCTTCGACGAGTTCTTGGTAAGCCTGTTCAAACGATCGAGGGTTTGTGGCAGTCGATTGAAGACACCAAAGCCCAATTCCCATGTCCATGACACAGTGTGGCCCGCGAAGCGGGGTTCGCGTCGCACAAAACATGGGCCGCGACCTTTAGCAGTTATCGAACTTCTCTCGCGCTTGTTCGCGTTGTTCGGGTTCTGCGGCTACTGCGATTTCATTAGCTGCGAACAGAAGACACGTTTTAGATCCGCCTTCTTTGATTTTTATGTCGATCTCAGTGGCTAGCGGGGTGCACAGATCTTGTTTTTCGTAACCCGCCTCTCTTCGGCAGGCTCGCAAAAAGTTTGCTTTATGTGACTCATTCCATTGCCCAGCGTTACTACACGCTGATCCGAGCAACAGAGCTGACAACAGAAGCAGGGCCTTCCAACGCTTTTGCCAATTCGCCTCACCACGACTGTTTGTTTGGTTGTTGCCGCTTAGCGTCGTCCGGGGAGAAGGACTTTCCATGGGCTACAGGTGTTCGCCAAGAAATGCGAGATCCACGTCAATCACTTTGTGGAATAGGTCGGAGTCCTCATAAAGCAACCCAAAATGTCCTCCGTCAATATTTTCCCAAACTTTCGCCGCGGCGATACTGTCAAAGCATTCTCGGGCAACTGCTGGGGACGCTGGTGCAACTTCGTCATCTGATGCAACAATGAACAGCGTTGGGACGGTGAGTTGGGCGGCGGCTACGGGCACCGAGAGTTCAGGGGCTTTGCGTACGATGATGTCAACGTCGTTTGACCACAATGATTCCGCGCGCTCGCCGTACGTTTGGGCATAGTCACGGGCAGCATCAAAGTTAAGTATGACGGGAGCTTCTGAGGTAGGTAGATCAGCAAAACGGACCGCGACGGTGGCAGCTGGTTCGTCGCTTAGGTCGCCTTCCTCCCAGTAAGCCTTCATCGCGGCGAAGTCGCTCGAGTCCGCGGCGGGCTCAACATATTGTTCTCCGCACCCTGGGGTGTGGGCGATAACACCTGTGACTCTCGAGTCGAATGCCGCGACGAATTGCACGGTTGCGCCGCCCATGCTTTCGCCCCATACGACAACTCGCTCAGTTGTCACTCCTGCAACGTTCAGTATGTGAGTGATGGCGTCGCTGTAGCCACGAATTTGACACCACTGGTCGACAGCGAATCGCGGTTCGCCGTCGCTAGTTCCAAAGTTACGGTGATCGTAGGCAAAAACGTGATGACCCGCCGCGGCGAGGTGACCCGCAAAAGCGTTGATCGACATGTGCGCAGTTGCCGAAAATCCGTGCGCCATGACGATCAACGTTGCTTCAGGGGTTGCGGACTTATGGAGTCTTCCTCGCAGCGTCGCGCCTTCTGATTCGAACTCGATGTTCTCGTAGGTATTAGTCACTGTTAGTCCTCGTCGGTCGTTGATCTTGTTCTCATCCCAGATCTGCAGCGGGTGTTATGTAGCTCAGGTGCATCTGAGCGACAGGTGAGCTAAAGCCGTCGAAGGCATCAGCGCGTTCGGGAGATTCGTTATATACCGCGAGGGCTGATTCGAAAGCTTCAATGTCGCCGGGATAGCTCACGGCCCAGACGAATTCGCTGTTTTCAGTGTCCGCGTAAGCGAATTCGATTTTGAATCCGTATTTATCGCGCACAGCTGCAATGGTGGGGAACCAAGCAGCGAGGCGCTGTAACCCGCCGGCTTCAACCTCATAGCGTCGCAATTGGATAGTCATAGTTATCTCCGATCCCAGAGTGAGCATCATTTCACACAACGGCATCACAGCATCCAATGATCCTCTGAAGGTAGGTTCCTTTCATGTCCGCTGATGCTGAGTCGCACATTTTGGGTCTTCGATCTGCACGCGAGTTATTAAGGATGCTCGCTGAGCGCGAGATTTCGAGCGTTGAACTACTCGAACACTTCGTGGAACGAAACGACGCGCTGCATCCCAAAATCAACGCCATTGTGACGCTCGATATTGACCGAGCCGTGGCCTCAGCGAAAGCGTCCGATCAGCGCCGCCTCGATGGCAAAGCGGTCGGTGAACTTGATGGTTTGCCGATGACCATTAAGGACGCAATAGCAGTCGCGGGAGTTCGTTCGACGGGAGGGGCCATTGAGCTAGAGCATCACGTACCTGAACGTGACGCTGAGGTGGTAACCAAGGTCAGGGACGCTGGTGCAGTGATTTTTGGGAAAACGAATCTCCCCCGTTGGTCCGGCGACGTGCAGGCATTCAACGAGATTTTCGGCACGACAAACAACCCTTGGAAATTGGACTGCGGTCCCGGGGGTTCGTCCGGTGGCGCGTCAGCGGCGATCGCGTCGGGGCTGACTGCCTTGGATATTGGAACCGATATCGGTGGATCAGTTCGTCTACCTGCTCATTTCGCCGGGGTTTGTGGTCATAAGCCGAGCTTTGGGGTGGTGTCACAAATTGGTTACATCGATCATGTTTCTTATGGTCTCAGCGAAGCTGATGTCAACGTTTTCGGTCCGCTCGCTCGCACTGTCGGCGATCTGGAGTTGTTGTTCGACGTCATTCGGGGGCCGCGTAACGATGCCAGCAGCGGTTGGAGATTAGAACTACCCAATGCCAGGGGCACCGCTAAGGAACTTAGGGTTGCTGCTTGGCTCGACGACCCTGATTGTCCTGTCAGCAATGCGGTGTCGGGTGTGTTGGATGATGCGGTGGCAGCGATGGAATCCGATGGCATTTCTATTGACCGCTCAGCACGGCCGGGGGTGCCGTTCAATGATGTGCGCTCCGTCGGACAAGCGTTGATTTCAGCTGCAACATCACCTGGGCGCACCGGAGAAGAGATCGCTGCGTTGCAAGAACTTGGGGCTGATTCCTCTGTAAGCCCGACAATGCGTATGCGAGCCCAGTCCTCCACCATGTCGCACCGAGATTGGCTGTTACTCACCGAGGCACGCGACAACAACCGCCGCCTATGGGCCCATTTTTTTAATGACTTTGACGTGTTGTTGGCACCTGTTGCCTTCGTGCCAGCCTTCGAACATCAACACGAAGGAAACCTGTACACCCGCAC
>Ga0310121_10000585_pt1 | contig 39538 bp, 34 predicted proteins | sample CB27_Tmax_986_MG_FD_203504 | JGI IMG/M metagenome (GOLD analysis project Ga0310121, IMG submission 203504) | Marine microbial communities from Western Arctic Ocean, Canada - CB27_Tmax_986 | ecosystem: Environmental > Aquatic > Marine > Oceanic | place: Canada: Western Arctic Ocean | collected...
GGGCATCTGCTCGACGCCCGCCGGACGAGACCACTGGAGCGTTGTGTTCCGTCGCACCCGGGGTTTCGCCGACTGCCATCGCCGCTTCACGGCTTATGCGTTCATCAGCAGAGACCTTGTAGGGCAAAATGTCACCTTTGTAGAGCCAAACCTTGACTCCGATTCGGCCCGCAGTTGTGCGAGCTTCGCGGAAGCCGTAATCGATGTCAGCGCGAAGAGTGTGCAGGGGTACTCGCCCTTCTCGATACCATTCGGTTCGGGCCATCTCGGATCCGCCTAGACGGCCGGAGCATTGGACTCGGATGCCTAGAGCTCCTGCTTTTTGGGCGTTCTGCACTGCGCGTTTCATTGCTCGTCTGAATGCGACTCGACCGGCTAGTTGGTCAGCCACACCTTGAGCAATGAGTGCAGCGTCAAGTTCAGGCTGTTTGATTTCTTGAATGTTGAGTTGCACTTTCGGGTTACCTGAGATCTTCGTCAGGCCCTCGCGGAGACGGTCCGCTTCAGCTCCGCGTCGCCCAATGACGATGCCTGGCCGCGCGGTATGGACGTCGACTCGGAGACGGTCTCGGGTGCGTTCGACTTCGATACGGCTGATGGCGGCGTGAGGAAGTTCTGTTCTGAGGAAGTTCCGAATTTCCCAATCTTCAATGACGTAGTCCTGGTATTCCTTGTCTGCGTACCAGCGAGATTTCCAATCGGTGGTGATCCCGAGTCGGAAGCCGTAGGGGTTGACTTTTTGACCCATGATCAGGCTTCTTTCTCGTCTTCGTCAGCGGCTTCATCTGATGTTTCGGTTTTGTCTGAGGTTTCAACCTCAGCTACATCTTCTTCGCCGACGTCGCTCAGAACCTCTTCTGAGGTTTCGGTCTCGTCGATCGTGGTGTCGTTGTCTGCGGTTTCTTCTGCGATGTCGTCAGTTGCACCTTCGGCATCCACTACTTCTTCGCCGACGGTTGCGACGTCATTTGCGTCTGTTTCTTCGTCGGGGCCCTTGCTCCCGGCGACACGAGCGGCACGATCTGCATCGGCGCTCCGACGTCCCGCGGCTGCAAGACGAGCCGCTCGGGCTTCTAGTTCGTCTTCGTCTAGCTGAGCAACCACCACCGTGATGTGGCAGGTTCGTTTGTTGATACGCGTTGCTCGCCCGCGAGCGCGGGGGCGCCAGCGTTTGAGGGTGGGGCCTTCGTCAGCCCAGCATTCAGCGACGTAGAGCTCATCTGCTGACAGGCGCTCGTTATTCTCCGCGTTGGCAACGGCACTTTCGAGAACTTTGGAGATGATCGTCGCGGCTCCTCGGTCGCAAAATCGGAGTTCATCGCGGGCTTGCTCAAGATCTTCGTCGCGAATGAGATCGAGGACGACTCTTACCTTAGAAGCCGAGAGGCGAGCGAATTTATGTGTGGATCGCGCACCTGCGATGGTGCCAAGATCAATGAGGCCGCTCATCGGTTGCCGCCGCGTTCTTGTCCTGCATGGAATTTAAATGTCCGCGGCGGAGAGAATTCGCCAAGTTTGTGTCCGACCATTGCCTCGGTGATGTAAACGGGAACGTGTTTACGTCCATCGTGTACAGCGATCGTGTGACCGATCATCTCAGGAATGATGGTTGATCGTCGGCTCCAGGTTTTGATGACTTTTTTCTCACCGCTTTCGTTGAGGGCGTCCACCTTTTTGAGGAGGTGGTCGTCGACGAATGCGCCTTTTTTCAAACTGCGTGGCATTGATTACCTCCGCGATCCGCGTGTACGGCGACGGCGGATGATCATGTCGTTGGACTTTTTGTTCTTTTTACGTGTGCGACCTTCAGGTTTGCCCCATGGGGAAACAGGGTGACGGCCACCAGACGTCTTACCTTCGCCGCCGCCAAGTGGATGGTCGACAGGGTTCATTGCGACGCCACGGGTTTGAGGTCGAACACCCTTCCAGCGGTTGCGGCCAGCTTTACCGATCTTGATGAGGTCAGCTTCGGCGTTTCCTACCGCGCCGACGGTGGCGCGACAGTCAATAGGTACGCGCCGCATTTCACTGCTGGGTAGCCGCAGTGTTGCGTGAGCACCTTCTTTGGCGACAAGTTGAACGCCTGCGCCAGCTGATCGGGCCATTTGGCCTCCGGCTCCGGGCTTCAGTTCGATGTTGTGGATAGTGGTACCTACGGGCAGGTAGCGGAGCGGCAGGGTGTTCCCTGTCCGGACTTCGGCGTGCTGCCCATTCTCAAGTTTGTCCCCTACTTCAAGCCCAGCGGGGGCAAGTATGTAGCGTTTTTCTCCGTCGTGGTAGTGAAGGAGCGCAATGCGACAGTTACGGTTTGGGTCATATTCGATGGTTGCAACCGTGGCGGGCACTCCATCTTTGTTCCGTTTGAAGTCGATGATGCGGTAGCGCTGTTTATGGCCGCCACCGCGGTGGCGGGCGGTTCTTCGACCGTTGTTGTTTCGGCCACCTGTGGAATGTTTCTTTGCGAGAAGAGATTTTTCAGGGGTAGTGGTAGTGATCTCACTGAAGTCCGAGACGGTCTGAAAGCGTCTGCCAGGACTTGACGGCTTGCGTACGCGTATTCCCATGTCTATGTCTCGAAGATCTTGATTGAGTCACCCTCGGCGAGGGTGACGATGGCCCGCTTAGTGTCAGCCCGTTTTCCGACGGTGTTACTTCGTCGGTTGCGACGCACTTTGCCTTTGCGGTTGAGAGTGTTGACCTTTGTGACCGTTACATCGAAGATCGATTCGATTGCCAGTCGAATTTCTGGTTTCGAAGCTGAGGTGTCCACCTTGAACACGTACACGTTCTGTTCAAGTTGCTCATAAGACTTCTCGGAAACTACAGGCGCTATGACGACATCACGTGGGTTCTTCATGAGTCACCCCCTGGGAGGGTCTCACGGGTAAAAACAAGCCAGTCTGAGCAAAGAACGTCGTAGGCGTTTAGTTCGCCAGCTTCGACTAACTGGACCGTTGACAGGTTACGAAAGCTGCGCACGGCGGTGTCGTCGTTTGCTGCTACCACCATCATTACTTTGCCGTCTAACCCCAGGTTTGTTAAAGCGGAGATTGCGTCTTTAGTTCGAGGAGTATCGAAGCGCCATGCGTCGATCACGACTACGCGTTCGCTGTGAGCGCGATCACTCAATGCTGAATGCAACGCTAGGCGAACCATTTTTTTGTTTACCTTTTGGCGATAGCTGCGTGGTTTCGGGCCGTGCGCTACGCCACCGCCGGTGAATTGGGGAGCTCGAGTCGAACCTTGGCGAGCTCTACCGGTACCTTTTTGTCGAAAGGGTTTTGCTCCACCGCCACGTACTTCTGCACGTGTTTTGGTGTTGGCGCTCCCGCTTCGTCGTGCTGCTAGCTGAGCGGTGACCACTTGATGGAGAACAGCCATGTTGGGTTCAATCCCAAAAATGGTGTCGTCAAGGGTGATTGTTCCGGCGGTGCTGCCATCTTGCGTTCGAAGTTCGAGAGTAGCTGCCATGTTCAACCCTTCACAGCGTCGCGCACTACAACGACGCCTCCTTTAGGGCCAGGCACTGAACCGCGAATAAGCAGGATCTCGCGTTCGGCATCTGCCTCTACGACAGTCAGGTTCAAGGTGGTGACTTTCTCGGCTCCCATACGACCTGGCATTTTCTTTCCTTTGAAAACGCGCGACGGTGTGGCACAGGCACCGATAGATCCGGGGGCTCGGTGGCCGCGGACGCCGTGACTGGCTTTTAACCCAGCAAAGTTGTGGCGTTTCATTACGCCCGCAAAGCCTTTGCCTTTGGATACCGCGGTTACGTCAACTTTTTCGCCTGCTTCAAGAACATCCGCCGCGAATTCTTGTCCCACTTCAATTTCGCTGACGTCGTCGAGCCGCAATTCAACCAGGCGTCGACCCGGCTCAACACCGGCGGCATCAAAGTGTCCGGCTTCGGGTTTACTTAACTTCGTTGCATCGCGTTGGCCGAAGGTAACTTGGACCGCGGTGTAACCATCCCGTTCATCGGTTTTGACCTGGACCACACGACATGGCTCGACCTGCAGCATGGTGACGGGAACAACTCGATTGTCCTTATCCCAGAGTTGAGTCATACCGACTTTTGTGGCGACTATCGCCTTATTCGCCATGTCGGATGTCTTCCTCTTCCAGATGGGGCCGATCGGCCGCCGTTCACGCGAACGCTCCGCTCGGCAAAGCCGGCGGAGCGAGAAATTGGGTTGTGCCGACCGGTTCCAGCCCTGGGGCCGGCCTTGCCGGACGTCGGTTCGTGCATCCGAATATATGAGATGCGCGGGGGGTAAACGATAGCGGGACCCAGGGCTAATCACCACCCTGAAGCACCTTGGATTTAATTCTGTTGGATTTTAATTTCGATATCAACGCCAGCTGGTAATTCCAGTCGTTGTAGCGAATCGACAGTCTTGGGTGAAGGCTCAAGTATGTCGATGAGTCTTTTGTGGATTCGCATCTCAAAGTGTTCTCGCGAATCTTTATCTTTGTGAGGCGAGCGCACCACTGTGTATCGATGTTTTTCTGTCGGTAAAGGGACCGGCCCTTTAATGATTGCTTGGGTACGAAGAGCGGTCTCAACAATCTTTTGAGTGCTCTGGTCGACAATGTCGTGGTCGTATGCCTTAAGGCGGATACGGATTCTCTGTGAAGCAGCCATGGGGTTATTCGAGGATCTTGGTGACTCGACCCGCACCCACAGTGCGGCCACCTTCACGAATTGCGAACCGTAGACCCTCGTCCATAGCGATCGGATTGATCAACTCGACGGTCATGTCAGTGTTATCACCGGGCATGCACATTTCTGTGCCCGAAGGCAACTCAACCATGCCTGTGATGTCTGTTGTCCGGAAATAGAACTGGGGTCGATAATTCGAGAAGAACGGCTTGTGACGACCGCCTTCTTCCTTGGTTAAGACATACGTCTGCGCTTCGAACTTGGTGTGAGGGGTAATGGATCCCTTCTTGCAACACACCTGACCACGCTCTACTTGTTCTTTATCAATGCCTCGCAAAAGCAACCCAACATTGTCGCCAGCTTGACCTTCATCAAGGATCTTGCGGAACATTTCCACACCAGTGATCGTGGTGGTCTGAGTGTCACGAATACCGACAATCTCGATCTCTTCACCAGTGTTCACCACACCGGTCTCAATCTTGCCCGTCACCACAGTGCCTCGACCCGTAATAGAGAAAACATCCTCAATTGGCATCAAGAACGGCTTATCGTTATCTCGATCAGGCAAAGGAATTGCTTCATCCACAGCTGCCATCAGCGCCAGAATCTGGTCTGCAGATCCATCAGCGCCTTCCAACGCATTTAACGCAGAAACCTGAATAACTGGGACATCATCACCTGGGAACTCATATTCAGTGAGTAATTCTCGAACTTCGAGTTCCACCAACTCCAAGAGTTCCTCATCATCAACCATGTCGACCTTGTTCAAAGCCACCACAATGTAAGGAACACCAACCTGGCGAGCCAACAACACATGCTCCCGGGTTTGGGGCATCGGACCATCAGCAGCCGACACCACAAGAATCGCACCGTCCACCTGAGCGGCACCAGTAATCATATTCTTGATGTAGTCAGCATGACCCGGCATATCAACATGCGCGTAATGGCGGTTCTCGGTCTCATACTCAACATGAGAAATCGAAATCGTGATACCACGCTCCCGTTCCTCAGGCGCCTTATCGATATCTTCAAACGCCGTCACAACACCGCCCGAACTCTCAGCCAACACCTTCGTAATAGCAGCCGTCAACGTGGTCTTCCCATGGTCAATATGACCCATCGTTCCCACATTCACATGCGGCTTAGTCCGCTCAAACTTCTCCTTAGACATGATTCTCTTTCTCCGGTGCCTTTTCGTTCTTAGGGGTTAGCTAGATATTCGACTGGTTGATCTTGATAGTTACTCGCCGCGGATTCGTTTTACGATGTCTTCAGCGATATTGGTTGGGACTTGTTGGTAGTTCTCGAACTGCATCGAGTAGGTAGCCCGACCCTGAGTACGCGAACGCAGGTCGTTAGCGTATCCGAACATCTCAGATAGCGGTACCTGAGCGTCAATGACTTGGGCTGTACCGCGGCTTTCCATCTGCCCAACCCGTCCGCGTCTGGCGTTGAGATCACCGATCACATCGCCCATGTAATCCTCGGGTGTGACAACTTCGACGGCCATTACCGGCTCGAGAAGCACTGGGCCGGCGGCACGCGCTGCTTCTCGCATAGCCATAGTGCCCGCTATTTTAAAGGCCATTTCGGATGAATCAACGTCGTGAGTTGACCCATCTACCAATTCGACTTTCACGTCCACCATTGGAAACCCAGCGAGGGGGCCATTGTCCATTGAGGACTGTAAGCCAGCGTTGACTGAGCTGATGTATTCGCGTGGTATGACCCCACCTTTGATGGAATCGTCAAACACATAACCCTCGCCGGCGGCACTGGGTTCGAGATTGATGACAACCACGGCGAATTGTCCCGATCCGCCGCTTTGTTTGATGTGACGGTACTCAAACTTATTGACTGCTTTGGTGATGGTTTCGCGGTAAGCAACCTGGGGTTTGCCGATGGTCGCGTCGACGCTGAACTCTCGAAGCATGCGCTCAACGAGCACTTCAAGGTGAAGTTCACCCATCCCCGAGATGACTGTTTGCCCAGTTTCTTCGTCACTCTTGACTCGAAACGTCGGATCCTCTTCCGATAATGCGGTGAGGGCTTTGCTCAATTTGTCCTGGTCACCTTTGGAGCGAGGTTCGACCGCAACATGTACCACCGGTTCCGGGAAGACCAGTTGTTCGAGGACGATTGGATTGCTGGGGTCGCAAAGTGTGTCACCGGTCCGAGTATTTTTCAGCCCGATTCCGGCGACGATGTCGCCGGCTGTGATGTCGTCGCGGTCTTCACGATTGTTGGCATGCATCTGCAAGATACGGCCAATGCGTTCTTTGTTGCCGGTGGTGGTGTTAAGCACCTGTCCGCCCTTTTCGAGGCTGCCGCTGTAAACCCTGAAGTAGACGAGCTTCCCCACGTGTGGGTCCGTCATAATTTTGAACGCCAACGCTGAGAAGGGTTCGTCGGCGTCGGGGTGACGCTCTAGGTCTCCTTCACCGTTTAGGGAGGTACCACCAATGGCGGGGATATCTAGGGGTGACGGCAGGTATCGGGTGACGGCGTCGAGGAGCGGTTGAACTCCTTTGTTTTTGAATGCGGTACCTGTGAGCACGGGCACAATCTGATTGGCGATAGTGCCTCGGCGAATAGCGTTATGCAGTGTCTCTTCGTCGACGTCTTCTCCTTCGAGGTACGCCGTCATGATGTCTTCGTCCACATCGGCAAGCACTTCGAGAAGTTTTACGTGGTATTCCTCGGCTTCGCTCTGCATGTCGGCTGGGATGTCAACGATGTCGAAGCTCGCTCCCAAGTCCTCTCCCTGCCAAACAACTGCTTTCATGCCGACAAGGTCAACAACCCCGGCGAAGTCAGCTTCAATTCCAATCGGCAGTTGCAACACTGCGACGTTTGCGTCAAGACGATCAACGATGCTGGCCAAAGAATCGTGGAAAGACGCTCCAGTTCGATCCAGTTTGTTGATGAAGCACATTCGAGGAACACCGTATTTGTCGGCTTGTCGCCACACGGTTTCGGTCTGGGGTTCGACACCTGCGACACCATCAAAGACGGCAACTGCACCGTCAAGGACTCTAAGAGAGCGTTCAACTTCGACTGTAAAGTCGACGTGTCCTGGGGTGTCAATAATGTTGATTACGTGGTCATTCCATATGCAGGTCGTGGCTGCAGAGGTGATGGTGATGCCTCGTTCTTGTTCTTGTTCCATCCAATCCATGGTTGCAGCGCCGTCGTGAACCTCACCAATTTTGTAGTTGACCCCGGTGTAATACAGGATGCGTTCCGTGGTGGTGGTTTTGCCAGCATCGATGTGGGCCATGATGCCGATGTTTCGCACGCGGTCAAGCGGTTGATTGCGTGGCATGGAGGTTCTGCCTCGGTCTCTCGGGATTCAGGGGTTGGGGGTTCGTACAGGGAATAGTTGGTGGTGCTCTCATAAGCACGTCCGACAACTAGTGTGCCGGGTTCCACCGTATTAGGGGTGACAGCGCTTCTCTCGCTACCACCTGTAGTGGGCAAAAGCCTTGTTAGCTTCGGCCATACGATGTGTGTCTTCTCGACGTTTAGCCGAGGAACCGGTGCCGTTAGAGGCATCTAGAACTTCATTTGCGAGGCGTTCGGCCATCGTGCGTTCGCGGCGATCGCGCGCATAACTCACAATCCAACGAATTGCGAGGGTGTTGGCTCGACGCGGCCGAACTTCGACGGGAACCTGGTAGGTCGCTCCGCCGACTCGCCGACTCTTTACTTCGAGTTGTGGTTTTGTGTTGTCGACGGCACGTTTCAGCACATCAAGCGCCTCGCCGCCTGTTTTGTCAGAAACAAGGTCAAGCGCGTCGTAAACAATACGTTCTGCGGTGGCTCGCTTGCCTCGTTGCAGAACCTTGTTGATTATTTGGGTGACGAGAGTCGAGTCATAAACTGGATCGGCAGCAAGTTCGCGCCTGGGGGCAGCACCGCGACGAGGCATTTCAGCTCTCCTTCTTAGCGCCGTAACGAGAACGCGCTTGTTTTCGAGCCGAAACGCCGGATGCGTCTAGGGAACCACGGATGACTTTATAACGAACACCAGGAAGGTCTTTCACGCGGCCACCTCTAACCAGAACAATGCTGTGCTCTTGGAGGTTGTGGCCTTCACCCGGTATGTAAGCGGTGATTTCTATGCCGCTTGTGAGGCGAACACGCGCAACTTTGCGAAGGGCCGAGTTCGGCTTCTTGGGTGTGTGGGTGTACACGCGGGTGCATACGCCGCGTCGCTGGGGGGAACCCTTAAGGGCGGGGGTCTTACCCTTCGTTGGTTTGGATTTTCTGCCATTGCGGACTAGCTGCTGGATTGTGGGCACCAAATACCTCAGAACTAAGCGACCTATAAGACGGGAGTGGGCTTGGTCCTTTTGACACGGGTCACATGGCCAGGCCGGACTAAGACCGATGGATAAGACTACGAGTCGCGTGTCAGCTAGACAACCTCAAGTTCTATTGGTATCCCTCCGGACTCAACAAACTTCACTAAATCCCCATACAGATCACCCTATTGGCCTCCGGTTACTCGATCGGAAACAGCCTCAAGTAGTTGATCTATGTCCTCACGCGACGTGGCTACTGCAAAAGCCACTACCGGGCCCGCCGGCAAGATTGCCCAAACTTCCTTGCCAACAACCGCAACCGATCCAACTAGTAAACCCCATCTCGCCGTCTCCGTATTTGCAGTCGCTGCATTTGCGAGCACTGCTGCTCGCAAACCATCGACAAAACTCATATTCCCTATTACGTGGTCCATTACCCCGACGAGTAGAAGCGCTCCGAGCGGCTCCGAGTTTCGGGTGACTCCCACGGCGACCACATCGCTCACAGCGGCCGCTATTTCAGGGTCGTCAAATATAAACCCCTGAAGCTGATTTTTAGCCCTCGGTGAGAGAGGCACAGGTCGCAGGTCAGTTGGCCATTTCATCGTTTCAAGAAGCTGTGACGCGCTAAGTACGCGCGCATCAACTACTGAAACAACGGTGGTGGGCGTTATCTGAATATCAACTGATGTACCGGCGCAACTCATCGCGCTTAGCCCGAGCACCAACGTGGCACTCAAGGCTGCTTGTCGCATATAACGGTAGCTAGCCGGCGTCACCGAGTTCGGCGACGTCACCACCCTCGCCGGTACCAATAGTGGCTAACCATTCCGCAGGATCCAGATCTTCGTCGGATGTGAAGAACTCCATCGGTTCGTACTCCGGTGCAGTTGTGTCGATGTTTCGGTACTGCCCCTGACCTGTACCGGCAGGAATGAGTTTGCCGATGATGATATTTTCTTTCAGGCCTTTCAGGTCATCACGCCGTGATTCGATGGCAGCTTCTGTGAGAACACGAGTGGTCTCTTGGAAAGACGCTGCTGACAACCAGGAGTCGGTCGCCAATGAGGCTTTAGTAATGCCCATGATGACGGGCCGAGCTTCTGCTGGGCGTTGCCCTTCTTGCACGAGGTTGCGGTTGACTTCTGCGTATACACGTTGATCGACCTGCTCGCCTGGCAAGAAAACAGATTCTCCGGGTTCTCCAACGAGCACTCGACGAGTCATCTGCCGGATGATGAGTTCGATGTGTTTGTCGTGGATCGAAACGCCTTGTTCTCGGTAGACCTTTTGAACCTCTTCAACGAGGTATTGCTGAGTTTCGCGCACACCTCGTATATCTAGAAGTTCTTTGGGGTCGCGAGGACCATCGACTAACGGGTCTCCGGCTCGGGTTTCTTGATTGTCGACCACTGCGAGGCGAGCCATGGTCGGGACGGTATGTGCCTCTTCTTCACCGTCGTCGCCTACAACGATGATCTCTCGACCTCGGCCGTCGTCGTCACCAATACGGACAACGCCGGATCGCGTCGCGAGGGTGGCTTTGCCCTTGGGCGTACGAGCTTCGAACAGTTCCACGACGCGGGGTAGGCCACCAGCAATATCGCTCCCGGCTACGCCACCTGTGTGGAAAGTTCTCATGGTCAGCTGCGTTCCAGGTTCACCGATTGACTGGGCTGCGATGACGCCGACTGCTTCGCCGACTTCGATCATTTTCCCGGTCGCTAGGGACCCTCCGTAGGCCTTAGCTGATACCCCAAATTCCGAGTTGTCGGTTAAAGGGGAGAGAACTTGCACCCGAGTGACTTTTGGATCGTCGCGCAAGGTTTCCATCTCTTCGTCACCGACAAGAGTGCCTGCTGGCATTACTCCGTCGGTTAGCTCAACGTCTTGAGCCAAACATCGACTGAAAAGTCGAGTTTCCAAATACGCTCGTTTTTCGGTGGTGTCGGCTTCTATGTCTTCGAGCCAGAGTCCTAGCACTGGGCCAGATCTCTCAAACGGATCTTCTTCATTCACTATGAGCTCTTGGGCTACGTCGACAAGTCGACGCGTCAAATAGCCAGAGTCCGCTGTGCGGAGCGCTGTATCAACAAGTCCTTTGCGAGCGCCTGGTGTGGAGATGAAGTACTCCAGCATCGACAAACCCTCGCGATAAGACGATTTGATCGGTCGGGGGATGATGTCACCGCGAGGGTTAGCTACTAACCCTCGGATCGCTGCAATTTGTCGCACCTGCATCATGTTGCCTCGTGCGCCTGAGCCCACCATCATGTCGATGGGATTGAAGGTGGTTTTTTTCAGTTCAACTTCGAGAGAAGCGCGGACTTCTTCTGTAGCTGAGGTCCAAATTTCAACTTCTTTTTGTCGGCGTTCTCCATCAGTGATGATCCCGCGACGGAATTGGTTTTCAACGCGTTCTGCATCACTTTCGTACCGTTCAAGGATTTCCGCTTTGTCAGGCGGGGTGCGAACATCGTCGATGGAGATCGTCAGACCGGACTTAGTGGCATATTTGTAGGTGAGGTCCTTTATCCGGTCGAGAGCAATTGCCACTTCGGTTGTACGCCAGCCGTCAGAAAGGTCGCGAACTATATCGCCCATGTCAGCTTTTTTGACCACCTTGTTAACGAATGGGAATTCCTCAGGAAGCGCTTCATTGAAGATCACTCGTCCTGGCGTGGTGACTTGGTGTCCACCATCTTCGTTGGCCAATGCCTCTGTACGCCAAATAATTGACCGGTGAAGTTCAAGACGGTTCAGCGCTACAGCGCGTTCAATTTGGTGGAAGTGTTTGAAGACCGGAAGATTTTCAGTCTCCGCCTCACCGCGCATCTCTGTGAGGTAGTAGCCACCGATGATCATGTCCTGACTGGGAACGGTCATAGGTCGACCGTCTGCAGGTGAGAGAATGTTGTTCGCTGAGAGCATTAGTACTCTTGCTTCAGCTTGAGCTTCGGATGACAGTGGCAGGTGTACTGCCATCTGATCGCCATCAAAGTCAGCGTTGAATGCAGCGCACACCAGGGGGTGAATCTGGATTGCTTTTCCTTCTACCAAGATCGGCTCAAATGCTTGAATGCCGAGGCGGTGGAGGGTCGGGGCGCGGTTGAGAAGTACTGGGTGTTCCTTTATAACTTCTTCCAGGACGTCCCAGACTTCAGATCGGCGACGTTCAACCATGCGTTTCGCGGACTTGATGTTTGGCGCAAGGTCAAGGTCATCCAGGCGCTTCATAACAAATGGTTTGAACAACTCCAATGCCATGAGTTTGGGAAGTCCACACTGATGCAACTTGAGAGTTGGGCCCACCACGATCACTGAACGACCTGAGTAGTCGACTCGTTTGCCTAACAGGTTCTGGCGGAAGCGACCTTGCTTTCCTTTAAGCATGTCCGACAGCGACTTCAACGGGCGGTTACCTGGGCCCGTTACCGGCCGACCCCGTCGACCGTTGTCGAAGAGTGCGTCGACGGCTTCTTGAAGCATTCTTTTTTCGTTATTGACGATGATTTCGGGGGCACCGAGGTCTAGGAGACGCTTCAACCGGTTATTTCTGTTGATCACGCGCCGGTACAGATCATTTAGATCTGAGGTCGCGAATCGTCCACCATCCAGTTGGACCATGGGGCGAAGATCAGGAGGGATAACGGGAACAGCGTCGAGAATCATGGCTCGCGGGTCATTGATTCGACGGTCGTTGGAGTTTCGACGGTTGAAGGCGCTGAGAATTTTTAACCGTTTGATTGCTTTTTGTTTGCGCTGGGCCGATAGAGGGCGGCGTCCGTCTGCGGCTTCGATGGCTTCGCGAAGAAGAAGTTCTTCATCGTCGAAATTGATTCGGGCCATGAGCTGAACGATGGTTTCGGCGCCCATTCCGCCTTCGAAGTAATCACCGTAGCGGTCTTCCAGTTCACGCCAGAGCAACTCGTCTTCGATGATTTTGCGGCCGTGAAGATTACCGAACTCGTCAAAAGCACGTTCAACGGTCTCAATCTCAGTGGCGCAGTCGGTTCGGAGTGCTTCAACGTCTCGATCGGCGTCGCGTCGACGAGATTTCAAGTCTTTTTCTTTCAGACCTTCAGCTTCAAGTTGGGTGATTTCTTTTTCGAGCTCTTTTAGTCGCCCAGCGATTTCATCATCGAATTCTTCGCGTATGACATCGAGCTCTTCGCGCATTTCTAATTCGAGACGCGGTAGGTCTTCATGCCGTTTATCTACGTCAACCCAGGAGACAAGGTTGGCGGCGAAATAGATAACACGTTCGAGTTGTTTCGCTTTGAGTTCTTCTTTGATTGCTAGGCCTGTGAGTAGGTAAGCCAGCCAGCTTCGGGTGCCGCGTAGGTACCAAATGTGTACTACTGGCGCGGCGAGCTCAACGTGGCCCATTCGTTCGCGGCGAACTTTTTGTCGCGTGACTTCAACTCCGCAGCGTTCGCAGATAATGCCTTTGAAACGAACTCGCTTGTACTTGCCGCAAGCGCATTCCCAGTCTTTGGTAGGACCAAAAATTTTCTCACAAAAAAGCCCGTCTTTTTCAGGCTTGAGGGTCCTGTAGTTGATGGTCTCAGGTTTTTTTACTTCACCGTTTGACCAGGTTCGGATGGCATCGGCGGTGGCGAGGCCGATGCGAATGTCGGAGAACTCGTTGACGTCAATCATTTGTTGCTCTCAATTCGCGAAGGGGAAGGATTGTGCGCAGCGACAGTCATATCCGTTGCCTCCGAAGCTCGTCGTCTTCGTCGGTTCCTCGTTCTGGTCTGCTGATATCGATGCCCAACGACTCTTCGGCTCGGAACACGTCCTCATCAAGCCCCTGCATGTCAATTTCATCCCCGGTAAGTGAGATGACCTCGACGTTAAGACAGAGGGCTTGCATTTCTTTGATCAGCACCTTGAAACTCTCGGGAATTCCAGGCTCCGGAATATTTTTTCCCTTAACAATCGCTTCATAGACCTGGACCCTGCCCAATGTGTCATCGGACTTTATGGTTAGGAGCTCTTGTAGCAGATAAGCAGCACCGTATGCCTCCAGGGCCCAGACTTCCATTTCGCCGAAACGTTGGCCGCCGAATTGGGCCTTGCCTCCCAATGGCTGCTGGGTGATCATCGAGTACGGGCCAGTTGAACGAGCATGAATTTTGTCGTCAACAAGATGCGCCAATTTCAGGATGTAGCTGTACCCAACCATGATCGGTTGGTCGTACGCTTCGCCACTTCGGCCGTCGTACACAACGGCTTTCCCGGCAGTTGTCATCATCCTCTCGCCCGAAGATGCTTCGGGACGCAGATTCTCTAGTGCTTGTTGAATAGTGGGGTGGTTGCCAGCTCGTTCAACTTCATCCCACTTTGCTCCGTCGAAGACAGGGGTAGCAACGAAAATTGATGGTTCAGTTCTAGGTCGCGTCTTTCGTTCGATGTTTGAGATGGGTTCACTTCCAACGAATTCGCCGTCGTGTTCCCATCCCCAGCGTGCTGCATACCCGAGGTGGGCTTCAAGAACCTGTCCGACGTTCATCCGGCTGGGAACCCCAAGTGGGCTAAGGAGAATGTCGAGTGGTGTGCCATCTGCAAGATAAGGCATCTCTTCGATGGGCAGGATCTTAGAAATAACGCCTTTATTTCCATGTCGCCCTGCCAGCTTGTCACCAACGCTGATTTTGCGTTTTTGGGCCACGTAGACCCGCACAAGCTCGTTTACACCAGGAGGGAGTTCTTCGTCATCGTCTCGTTGCAACACCCGAACATCGGTGACGATGCCTCTTTCTCCATGAGGAACCTTCAATGAGGTGTCACGCACTTCGCGAGCTTTTTCTCCGAAGATAGCTCGGAGTAGGCGCTCTTCAGGAGTTAATTCTGTTTCGCCTTTTGGTGTGACTTTGCCTACCAGCACGTCGCCGGGACCCACTTCAGCCCCAACGCGTATTACGCCACGCTCGTCGAGGTCACCCAAGACGTCGTCGGCAACGTTTGGAATGTCGCGAGTGATTTCTTCGGGTCCGAGTTTGGTGTCACGGGCATCGATTTCGTGTTCATGTATGTGAATCGAAGTGAGCACGTCATCTTTAACAAGACGTTCACTAATGATGATCGCGTCTTCAAAGTTGTAGCCCTCCCACGCCATATAGGCCACAAGAAGGTTCTTGCCTAAGGCCAACTCCCCTTGATCGGTGGAAGGGCCATCAGCAAGCACGGCTCCCTTCTTAACCTTGTCTCCTTCGCGAACAACCGGCTTTTGGTTAATGCAGGTGTCTTGGTTGGAGCGCTCGAATTTCAGAAGTTGGTGGCTAACGTCACCGGCTTTCTTGTATTCAACGGTGATGCTGTTGCCAGTGACTTGGCTAACTACACCGTCTTCATCTGCGAGAAGAACGTCTGCGGCGTCGCCTGCGGCGCGAGATTCGATGCCTGTTCCTACATATGCCGCTTCTGCTCGGAGCAGTGGCACAGCTTGGCGCTGCATGTTTGCTCCCATGAGGGCGCGATTTGCATCGTCGTGCTCTAGGAACGGGATCAACGCCGTTGCGACGGACACAATCTGTTTGGGTGAGACGTCCATCATGTCGACTTCAGCCGCTGGTACGTAACTGATTTCTGTCGTCGCCGCGAAGTAAGTGTCGCGTTCCATTTGAAGTTTGAGGTCCTGGAGGCTTGCGCCTTGTGGGCTTTTTCGCACCAGTACTCTCGGGTTCTTGAAGGATTTTTTGTCGGTCAGCGGCGCGTTGGCTTGAGCTACAACGAATTCTTCTTCTTCGTCTGCGGTGAGATAACGGATTTCGTCAGTAACTATTCCATTTTGGACGACTCTGTATGGCGATTCGATGAATCCGAATTCATTAACTCGCGCGTATGTTGCCAATCCACCAATAAGCCCAATGTTTGGTCCTTCTGGAGTTTCAATCGGACACATGCGTCCGTAGTGACTGAAGTGGACATCTCTAACTTCAAAGCCAGCTCGTTCTCGGGACAGACCACCTGGACCAAGCGCTGAGAGCCGACGCCGGTGAGTCAAACCAGAAAGCGGGTTCACCTGGTCCATGAACTGCGACAGTTGTGATGTACCAAAGAACTCTTTGATTGCTGCTGTTACAGGTCTGGTGTTAATGAGCGTCGTTGGTGTTATGGCCTCGACATCTTGAGTTGTCATCCGTTCTCGGACAACTCTCTCCATGCGGCTGAGACCTATGCGGACCTGGTTTTGGATGAGCTCGCCTACAGACCGGATCCGCCTGTTCGCGAAGTGGTCTTGGTCATCAAGGCGATAGCCCGGTTCCGCGTTAGCGAGGTGCAGCAAGTAGCTGATGGCAGCTAGTACTTCCGAACGAGTCAGAACTTGGGAGTCAGCTTCAGGACGTTCTAGGTCAAGTCCGAAGAGATTCTCGAGTTTGTCGATTTCCGCGCTTAGCTTTTTGTTGAGCTTGTATCGGCCCACTTTTGAGAGGGAATATCGACGTTCTTCAAAGTAGGCATTATTGAAGTAGTTGGCTGCGGCTTCGGGCGTGGGGGGTTCTCCTGGCCGAGCACGCTTGTATATCTCGATCAACGCCTCTTCTTTTGTCGGCGAGACTGGTGTGTCTTCCTCGTGTACCCATTTGGCTCGCTCGGTTTCCCATTGGCCTTCGAGGAAATCGAAGTGTTGAACGAAACGTTCAAGAAAACCTGGGTGGCTGGCTTCGTCGTAGCCAAGTGCGCGAAGCACAGTGAAAATGCTTAGCCGGCGTTTTCTAGCGATGCGGGCACCAGCTGTGACGTCTTTACCGGGTTTGTGTTCTACATCGAATTCGATCCACTCACCTCGATAGGGGTGGATGGTTCCAGTCACAAGCTGGTGCTTTTGCATGTTACGAAGTCGGTAACGCTCCCCGGGCTGGAAGATGACGCCTGGCGATCGGACGAGTTGACTTACAATGACTCGTTCCGTGCCGTTGATGATAAAGGTGCCCTTATCGGTCATCTTGGGGAAATCACCCATGAACACTGTTTGCTCTTTGATTTCGCCGGTGTTTCGGTTCATGAACCGAGCTCGAACGAAAATCTGATCAGAGTATGTGTGATCTTTCTCTTTGCATTCCTTTTCGGAAAACTTGGGAGGTCCTTTGAGGTCCTCATCTTCGGCGTCGAACTCAAATTCAAGTTCGAGGTTTCCTGTGAAATCAGTTATCGGACTGATATCGGCAAAAGTTTCTGCCATACCGATCGCGAGAAAGCGTTCGAAGGATTTTTTTTGGACGTCAATTAGGTCGGGTAGCGGCAGAACCTCTTCGAGGTTGCCAAATGAATACCGTTCCCGGGCAGGGCGAGACGACAACGGGTATCTCCTAGAGATTTGTATTCAGTTGCGACCGCGACGGACGGTCGTCATAAGCATGGGCGCGCGGACCCTCGCAGTGTTTTCCAAAAAAGACGACACCAGAGCCACGACAGCGGACAGGCTAGCGGCCAGAACGGCTTTCAACAAACCGGCGGTTGCTAGCTAGGGATTACAGCCGCGCTGCGGGGAGCTAAATAGCAGCCACCCATGAACACTATTGCGTTCTTGACAGCGAGGTCGACCACTTGATCGACAGGACCTTTTCTTGGCTAGTAAAGCAAAACCAACAAGGCCGTAGCCAAACAAGTAGGTCTATTTGATATCGACGGTGCCGCCAGCGGCTTCAATAGCCTCTTTGGCTTTGTCGGCATCTTCTTTCGAGACGCCTTCGAGAATATTGTTTGGCGCGCCTTCGACTAGATCCTTGGCTTCTTTCAACCCAAGACTGGTGAGTCCACGGACCTCTTTGATGACCTGAATCTTTTTATCGCCGGCGCCGGTGAGGACAACGTCGAATTCAGTTTGGGCTTCGGCAGCTTCGCCGCCTGCGTCGCCGCCTGCAGCAGCCATCATGACCGGTGCGGCAGTGGCAGCTGTGACATCGAATTTCTCTTCGAATGCTTTCTTTAGCTCGACAAGTTCAAGGACCGACATGCTGCCGATCGCGTCGAGGATCTCTTCGGTGGTTTCCATTTCTTTGCTCCTAGGTTTCTAGTTCTTTTCGTCGGCAGCGTCGCTGCCATCTTCTTGTGTTGACTTTGTTGGAGTTTTCTCCGCCGGTGTTTCCGCTTCGGCTTGTTCGCTGGGCTCTTCATCACCAGCATCAACTGCTTCCTCGACAGGTGCTTCCTCAACAGAAGCCTCCGCTTCGGCTTGTTCGCTGGGCTCTTCATCACCAGCATCTTCAGCGGTCACCGAATCAGCATCAACTGCTTCCTCAACAGGTGCTTCCTCAACAGAAGCCTCCGCTCCGGGATCAGCAGGGCTCTTATCTGACAGAGATTGCAGCAAATTCGCCATTTCCGACAACAAATTGTTCATCATTGACGCCATTTGCTGAAGCGGCGCAGCCAGACCAGCAGCGAGAGAAGTCAGCAATTCATCGCGTGATGGGAGATCGGCAAGTTGACGCACCTGAGCTTCATCAAGGACTTCACCGTTTAAGAGTCCACCTTTGATGATCAATGCGTCATTGACCGCCGCGAACTGCTTCAGAGCTTTGGCCGCAGCTCCAGGATTCTTGTCTGCGAATGCCAATGCTGTCGGCCCAACGATCATGTCAACAAAACTCTCGGGGAAGCCTTCTTCCAACGCCCGACGCACAAGGGTATTTTTGTAAATCTTGTAGATGGCTTCGGCGTCGCGCAAAGCGTTACGCAGTTCCGTCATCTGGGTTACGTCGAGACCTCGATATTCGGTAACGAGCACGGCTTCCGCTTCATCAAAGCGTTCTCGAACGTCTTTAACAACTGAGGCTTTTTCCGCTCGTGGTTCTCGTGCCATGTCTCACCCCCTCTTAGGTAGTCGGTGCTCGCATAGCGAACACCGAATCCAAGGGTCCGAAACTTCGGCCAAGGGCAACAGGGTTCGCCTCTTCGGGCTCAAGATGATTAATCCATCCTGATTTAGGGCCTGGTGGCCACCAGAGGTCTACGGCGAGCGAAATTTAATTGTCAGGTTTAATTGTCAGGTCAGGCTAGGGGAGCAACGTTGGAAAGCAAACAGGACGCTCACCAGATTTCGAATTTGTTCATTCACCAAGCTTGCCGGGATCAACTTTGACACCTGGGCCCATAGTCGATGAAAGAGTGATCTTTTTGATGTACCTGCCTTTGGTGGAAGCCGGGCGAGCTCGCTCGATCTCATCCATAACAGCAGTAAAATTGGCAACTAAATCAGTTGCCCCAAAACTGGTTTTCCCGATGGCTAGTTGGACGTTGCCGTATTTATCTGTTCGGTACTCAACTTTGCCACCTTTGAATTCACCCACAGCTTTGCCGATATCAGTAGTTACCGTCCCAGACTTGGGATTAGGCATTAATCCGCGCGGGCCAAGCACCCGGCCGAGCTTGCCAACTAAGGGCATCATGTCCGGCGTCGCAATCGCAAGATCGAAATCAGTGAAACCTTTTTCAATTCGCTCAGCAAGATCGGCTGCTCCAACCAGATCAGCTCCGGCTTCAGTAGCTTCAACCGCGGCGTCGCCTTGGGCAAACACTGCGACTCGCACATCTCCGCCAGTCCCCGATGGCAACGCAACAGTGCCTCGCACCATTTGGTCAGCTTTACGAGGATCAACTCCTAGCCCAACAGCGATATCTACGGCTTCGTCAAATTTAGCAGCAGCCATTTCTTTAACTATTTCGATTGCCTGCGCTGGCTCGTGAAGCATTTGTCGGTCGTAGCGACCGACTGCATCTGAATATTTTTTTCCACTCATTAGTGTCGCCCTTCAGCTACCTCTTCGTACGCGTACGCCGGGCGAGGTCTTTCCAGCGGGCGTCTCTCGATTACGCGCCGTTAACTTCAATACCCATCGAACGAGCCGTTCCAGCTACCTGCAGCTTGGCGGCTTCCAGGTCATTGGCATTGAGGTCGGGCATTTTCACATTTGCGATTTCTTCCAACTGTCTTTGAGAAATCGACCCGACAATTTCTCGCCCTGGTTCATTCGCTGCTTTGTCGAGCCGAGCGGCTTCGCGAATCAGGACCGATGTTGGAGGAGTCTTCGTGATGAAAGTAAACGAGCGATCTTCAAATATGGTGATCTCGACAGGAACAATGGTCCCTCGCTGACCTTCGGTTTGCGCGTTATATGCCTTGCAGAAGTCCATGATCTGAACTCCGTGGGGGCCAAGTGCTGTTCCGACTGGTGGAGCTGGACTGGCTTGTCCGGCTGGGATCTGAATCTTGACTATTGCGGCGACTTTCTTTTTCGCCATGAGCGTTCTCCGTATGGGTGGGGCTCAAGCGTCAGCGAGAGCGAGACATGACATTGTTTCGGGTGAATCCTCAGATGACAACCAACCTGGACTCAAATTTTCGCAACTTGCGCGAAATCCAGTTCTACCGGCGTCTCCCGACCAAAGATATTGACCAACACTTTAACTTTGAGTTGCTCCTCGTTGATTTCAACGATCTGGCCTTGGAAGTCTGCAAATGGGCCTTCTTTGATCCGCACACCCTCATTGAGTTCATAAAGAAGCCGTGGCTTGATCTTTCGCTGCGGTTCGTCACCATCTTTTTTTAGGGCAAGGAAGTTATCTACTTCTTTGCGTCGCAGTGGTGATGGTTTGCCGCCCGGGCCAGCGAAACCTGTTACTCCAGGTGTATTGCGGATCATGTGATGCACATCATCGTTCCTGCGGCAACGAATCAATAGGTACCCCGGGAACATCTTTTTTTGGACCACGACCCGTTGTCCATTACGAAACTCGGTGACGTCTTCCATGGGAACGACGACCTCGTAAATTTTCTCTTCCATGTCAAATGACTGGACTCGAGCTTCAAGGTTTTGTTTGACCTTTTTTTCGTACCCAGATTGGGTGTGCACTACGAACCACTTGCCCGGTCGGTCGTAGGCGGAGACCTCTTCCTCCACTGGTTCTAGAAGGTCATCTTCGTTGAGAACATCACCGTTCTCAGAACCTAAAGGTTGTTCTGGGTCGGAATCGCTTGTTTGGGTGATGCTGTCGTCGACGTCGGTTGGGATGCCCGAATCCGCTGCAGTTTCGCTACCCAGCAGGCGGCGCGCCGCTGCCATGGGATCGGGGGTTGAGGAATCGGTATCAGTCATTAGTTCACATCGAAGAGGCGTAGAACCCCTTCGCCAGTCAGGTAGTCAAGTCCAGCGATTAGAGCGGTCAGAACAACAATGGTGCAAAACACAACCACTGAGTAGTTGATGATCTCGTCCTTGGTGGGCCACACTACTTTGCGCAGTTCGCCCTTTACCTCTCGCACGAACTGGGTCGGACCTGCCCGTTCGGTGTCATTAGGATTCCCGGCAGACGCGCCGCGACGATCACGGTTGGCTATAGGAGCGCCATCGGCGCTCATTTCTCCCTGCTTTTGCAGGTGCCTTCGTGTCTGTCGATTCATTGCCATGGGTGATTACCGTGTGTTCGGGCCCAAATTCGGGCGGGGATGGATGCGCCGTTAAGGACAACAGCGAAGCAGGGCAGGAGGGACTTGAACCCACAACCTTCGGTTTTGGAGACCGGTGCTCTACCAAATTGAGCTACTGCCCTCAGTGGAAGCGAACTTCCAAGTGATGAGGCAGTGAAAAACGATAGCAGCGGGCTTCTTCGTTTCCTTTTTCTTATTGAGATGCTTATCGCATTAACTTGCTTGAGCCGCACGGCGACGCCCCGATCGCGAACCGATTCCTACGAGTAACGCGACGGCCACAACGCACATCCCGGCAAATTTTGACCGGCGGCGACGGGCCATGGCAGGTCTTCTATCTAGCGTGTCGACGATGTCGAGAACACGGTTCACCAAGCCATCTGGAACAGGTACATCGTTTCTCAACGCCTGTAGTTGTCTTTGTATTCGACGTTCTCGAGACATTTCTGCTTGGCATCGAAGGCATTTTCGGACGTGTTCCCGAATCTTCAGAGATCCAATAATTTCTCCACGCGCCATCGCCCTTATTTGTCGCTTATTACGCTCACATCGCATAACGCGCCTCAAATGCGTCGTCAGTGGCTTGGTCATCAACCGCTGTTTGGGTCGTTTCAATCGCGGCGCGTAAACGCTTGCGGCCGCGATGCAGCCGGACCTTTGCGGCAGTTGCAGAGATACCCAGTTGATTTCCAATTTTTGAGTGCGGTAAATCGAAGATGTCTCTCAACACGACGACGGTGCGAAGGTGTGGTGGAAGTCCTTCAAGCGCATCTAGGAGCTCAGTGCTGAACTCCGCATCTGTGAGATGACACTCGGGGTGGTGATCACGGTTGGCGTCCACAACATCTTCTTGGATCTGGTCACACTGGTAACGGTTGCGCCGTGTGACCAGGGTGTTAGCGCAGTTGACCGTGATGCGATGCAGCCATGTACTAAATCGTGCTTCGCTTCGAAAATCGATGAGGCCTCTGTATGCGCGAAGATACGCGTCTTGGACGACATCGAAGGCGTCGTGGTGGTTTCCGGTGAGGCGAGCCGCTAAGAGAAATATGTCGGCGTATGTTGCCTCTACTAGCCGAGCGAATGCGGCTTTGTCACCCGCGCGGGCTGCGTCAACATCGGCCCGAATTTGCTCTGTAGGCATGGTTTGACGCTACTCGGATGTTTACGGTGACGTTGTCTTCAGGTCCTAGTTTCGCAATTGTGTCCGAACAGGACACTTAAAAGGTGGGTTATTCGAGGATCTTGGTGACTCGACCCGCACCCACAGTGCGGCCACCTTCACGAATTGCGAACCGTAGACCCTCGTCCATAGCGATCGGATTGATCAACTCGACGGTCATGTCAGTGTTATCACCGGGCATGCACATTTCTGTGCCCGAAGGCAACTCAACCATGCCTGTGATGTCTGTTGTCCGGAAATAGAACTGGGGTCGATAATTCGAGAAGAACGGCTTGTGACGACCGCCTTCTTCCTTGGTTAAGACATACGTCTGCGCTTCGAACTTGGTGTGAGGGGTAATGGATCCCTTCTTGCAACACACCTGACCACGCTCTACTTGTTCTTTATCAATGCCTCGCAAAAGCAACCCAACATTGTCGCCAGCTTGACCTTCATCAAGGATCTTGCGGAACATTTCCACACCAGTGATCGTGGTGGTCTGAGTGTCACGAATACCGACAATCTCGATCTCTTCACCAGTGTTCACCACACCGGTCTCAATCTTGCCCGTCACCACAGTGCCTCGACCCGTAATAGAGAAAACATCCTCAATTGGCATCAAGAACGGCTTATCGTTATCTCGATCAGGCAAAGGAATTGCTTCATCCACAGCTGCCATCAGCGCCAGAATCTGGTCTGCAGATCCATCAGCGCCTTCCAACGCATTTAACGCAGAAACCTGAATAACTGGGACATCATCACCTGGGAACTCATATTCAGTGAGTAATTCTCGAACTTCGAGTTCCACCAACTCCAAGAGTTCCTCATCATCAACCATGTCGACCTTGTTCAAAGCCACCACAATGTAAGGAACACCAACCTGGCGAGCCAACAACACATGCTCCCGGGTTTGGGGCATCGGACCATCAGCAGCCGACACCACAAGAATCGCACCGTCCACCTGAGCGGCACCAGTAATCATATTCTTGATGTAGTCAGCATGACCCGGCATATCAACATGCGCGTAATGGCGGTTCTCGGTCTCATACTCAACATGAGAAATCGAAATCGTGATACCACGCTCCCGTTCCTCAGGCGCCTTATCGATATCTTCAAACGCCGTCACAACACCGCCCGAACTCTCAGCCAACACCTTCGTAATAGCAGCCGTCAACGTGGTCTTCCCATGGTCAATATGACCCATCGTTCCCACATTCACATGCGGCTTAGTCCGCTCAAACTTCTCCTTAGACACGGGCTTTCCTTTCCTACAGTCAGCCCGACAATTCCTGGGGCCGAGAATTATTAGCACCTTCATGCTGCTTAGCCTCGGCCTGCTGGCTGAGGGTTGTAGCGGGACCGGGGTTCGAACCCGGGACCTCACGATTATGAGCCGTGCGCTCTGACCAACTGAGCTATCCCGCCATGCTCTCTCGAGCGAGCCCCGTGCCGGAATCGAACCGGCGACACCAGCCTTACCATGGCTGTGCTCTACCGACTGAGCTAACGGGGCAACCATGAGCGGGCACACCCGCACAAACGTGAAAGCATACGGATGATCCCCGACGTTCCACAACCCCTAGACCAGTACCTTTGTTTATATGTGGATTCGGTTAGCCAAGCTTTCTGACGCCGCTGCAATCGCAGAGATCTACAACTACGAGGTCCTCTCAGGAGTTGCGACCTTCGATTTAGTACCTAAGTCTCTCGAGGAACAGCGAGATTGGCTGCGTGATCGGTCGGGTGCCCTTCCTTGCATTGTCGCAGTCCAAGACGACGAAGTAGTGGTGGGTTGGGCTTGCCTTTCCAAGTACAGGGACCGGCCGGCGTATGGAACAAGTGTCGAAAATTCAATTTACGTCCATCCTGACCACCAGGGGAAAGGTGTGGGTGGCTTGTTGATGAGTGAATTAGTGGTGCTTGCAGACGAACACGGATTTCACGCAACGTTCGCCCGAATCGCTGGCGAGAACCCAGCATCGGTCACTCTTCACGCTAAACACGGCTTTGAGCTAGTAGGGGTAGAAAGGGAAGTCGGCCGAAAATTCAGTCGGTGGCTAGATGTCACTGTGATGCAACGATTGACCCCAAAGGTCTGACCCCATATTTCGGTACTTTAGAAGTGCCACGGGAAGCGTTTGAAGTCCTGTTTGCGCTTTTCGAGGAACGCATCGCGACCTTCGACGGCCTCCTCGGTCCCATAGGCTAAACGGGTTGCTTCACCAGCAAATACCTGTTGCCCGATGAGGCCGTCATCGGTGAGATTCAGCGCGAACTTCGCCATTCGCTGAGCAGTCGGTGACTTCGAATTGATTTCTTGTGCCCATTCCAATGCCACGTTTTCTAGGTCACCATGATCGGCAACGGCGTTGACGTCTCCCATAAGGAATCGTTGTTCGGCATCGTAAGTTCGTCCCAAGAAAAAGATTTCTCGTGCTTTCTTTTGCCCTATTTGTTTAGCGAGGTAGGCCGACCCGAACCCGCCATCAAAGCTGGCTACGTCGGTGTCTGTTTGCTTAAATCGAGCATGTTCGCGACTTGCGATGGTCAAATCCGCTGTGACGTGGAGACTGTGCCCGCCGCCTACCGCCCATCCGGGGACAACACAGATCACGACCTTTGGCATCATTCGGATCAAACGTTGACACTCAAGAATGTGCAGTCGTCCAACCTGTGCAGGGTCGATGGTTTCACTTGTCTCACCGTCGGCATATTTGTAGCCATCTTTTCCACGGATCCGTTGATCCCCGCCTGAACAGAAGGACCACTCTCCGTCTTTAACCGATGGGCCGTTACCAGTTAGAAGTACCACTCCCACGTCCGTACTCATTCGAGCATGGTCAAGAGCCTTGTACAGTTCGTCGACCGTCTTTGGCCGAAAAGCATTACGAATATCTGGTCGGTCAAAAGCTATGCGCACGGTCCCTTGGTTGACTGCACGATGGTAGGTGATGTCTTGAAAGTCGAACCCGTCGAACTCGTTCCATTTCGAAGGGTCAAAGGTGTCAGAAACATTCGGCAAATACGACATTGGACTCCTAAACCGTTACGCGCCAACGGAACGTAGATTAGGGGCGTACGTTCCGGGGGGCATCATGAAGTTTGGTCTTAGGTATTGCAACACAGATAAATACGCCGTTGATACGGCCTTAGCAGTGGAGTTGGTTCAGGCCGGAGAACAAGCCGGATTTGAATCTGCTTGGACTGTAGAGCACACAGTGATTCCGTCGGGGTATGAGTCGGTTTATCCTTATAGCGAATCCGGGAAAATAGCGGGCGGGGCCGAAGATCTTGTTCTACCTGATCCGTTGATTTGGATGGCCCATATGGCAGGGGCCACTAGCACGATCAATTTGGGTACCGCAGTTCTAATTTTGCCGCAACACTCGCCTGTCGTGTGCGCCGCTCAAATAGCAACCCTGGACCATATGTCCGGAGGGCGGGTCCTTCTAGGTATTGGTGTGGGCTGGCTTAAGGAAGAATTCGACGCGATTGGGGTCCCGTTCGAGCGAAGAGGCCCACGGACCGACGAATACGTGGCTGCTATGCGCGAATTGTGGGCGAACGATTGCGCCACTTTTCACGGCGAATTCGTTCATTTCACAGATACCTATTGCCTTCCGCGGCCGGTAGGCGGCAACGTCCCGATCATCGTGGGCGGAGATACCGACTACGCGGCTCGACGAGCGGGGCGCCTAGGAGATGGGTACTTTCCTGCTCGAGACACACCCCAAGAGAGAATCGATCTAGCTCGCAGGACCGCTGAGGAGTGTGGGAGAGATCCTGAGGCTCTCGAGATCACAATGCCCATGCCCGCAGATCCTGATGACGTCCCGAAGATGAAGGCTCGCGGGGTGGATCGGCTTGTCGTCCCGGTCACAGCTATGGCAGGTATGCCCACATTGATTGATTCGCCCGAAACCGCTTTACGTTTCGGTGACATCATCGCGAAATACTCCGATCTCTAGCTTTACGCCCATCCGTTGGGTGTGAATTGAGCGAGATCATCGCGGTCGTATTGGTCGACTAGCGCGACCTCCCAATCTAGATATTCCTGCATTGCTTGTCGCGCTATGTGGACGTCGCCCGGGTCGTAGGGAAGTACCACTTGTGGGCTGTTCAGCGGTAGTTCGTTGTTGCCAGATTCGAACGGCCCGTCGCTGATACCGCCCTCCAAGACGTAGGTTTCCCATCCCATTTCTAGCAACCATGATGCTGTCATTGTGGCTCTGGTGAAATCGTCATCCGCTAGGACTATGCGAGCGCCTCTCGTGATGACATATTCGTCGGTGGCTTGGACAAGTTGGCCTCCCGGGGCGTTGCGAAAATCGGGGAGGTGACCTCGTTCGTATTCGTCAGGAGTGCGTACATCAAAAAGGTGGAGGGTCCGTGATCGATCAGCTCTCCACGATTCCACCATTGCCCGGCTTATCCTCACAACATTGAAGCGTTCCGCTACTTCCATTGCTGCAGTTGATGCCTGCGTTCGACCCGCGGGCGTGGGGGCGGGGGCGGTGACAGCTTTACCGTGATCCAAAGTGAAACCAGCGAGTTCCCACCCCATCGTTCCATTTTCCAACGCGATTACGCGGCTTGGAACCCCGGCACGGACTAATGATTCTGCCCCAAGGATGCTCCGAGTGCGTCCCGCGCAGTTGACCACGATAGTGGCGGCTTGGTCTACGAGATCGAATGCTCTATGCACTAGTTCTCCACCGGGACATGATCTTCCGGTGGGGATACTCATTCGTTGGAATTCGCGCTCAGTGCGCGAGTCGAGGATGGTTATTGGACGTTTCTCATTGATCCATTGATCCAGTTCTGTGGCCGACACGTGAGGAGTTTCGTAATGTCGTTCCACTAATTCACCAAAGAGTTTCGATGGGACATTGACTCCCGAGTACAGCTCGTGTCCTTCTTCGACCCATGAGTGAATACCCCCATCTAAGACGGAGACGTTGGTCCATCCGTTGGATGTGAGAATTTCACGGAGCGCTTCAGCTTCTCCTCCGCCGCTATCGGTTATGACAACGCGGGCCGAAAACCGGGGAAGCAAAATGCGCCCCGTGTGGTGCCCGTCGACCGGCCTGATGCTTCCGGCCCAAAGCAGATGGCCTTGGCTGTATGCGTCGTGGTCGCGGGCATCGACTATGGCTAGTTCATTTTCATCGACTATGGCGTCGGCGAGTTCGGGTGCTGTGGTCGCAGCCAAACTCACGATCTGGCATCAATGACAGGGAATTGCACTTTCATGGTTCGCCACTCCTGAGCGTCATCGGCCCAGTAATTCCGAGCAGGCAGGTCAAGAAGATCGTGGCCGTAGCAATGAAAGTTCAGGGCTCCGCCTTTTACATGAATGGAATGAACATCATCAGGGAGGAAAGCGATTCCTGTGTTGCGACGAATAGCGATTTTCTCTGAAACTTGAGGTGGGCCGCCTCCCGCGACATTGTCATATCTGCAATTGATTTCTTCGCCCTCTAGGCCAACGATGCAGGCCCAGGTGAGGTGATCGTGCGGGGGGGCTTCAGTCGTGTCGTTGACTGATTGGATGTACAACGCGAGGCGATGGTCCTCGTCTTGGGACAAAAGGTACAAAGTGCTTCCGTCTTTTGATTCATCCGCGGGAAAATCACTCCATGGAAATAGCTCTCGCAGTTCCGCTAACTCCAACAGCCGCCGCCGGATGAGTTCGACGGCGTCTCGATCGATTCCGGCCGCGTCGATTGCTCGAATGTCAACCATGGCATCGCCGATCGCCGTAGTTCGTTCGATGTTGTCAATCATTTTCTGGTCACCGGTGGTCTCGACTTAGCGTCCCTTCCATTGTGGGGGTCGCTTCTCGGCAAACGCAACAGGTCCTTCGACATAGTCCTCGCTTTTGGTCATATCTCTCACAGCTTCATACTTACCTTCGTGGGCTGCTCGTACCCCAGCATGGTCAAGTCCTTGCATCGCAGCTTGTTTGGTGGCTCGGATCGACATTGGTGAGCATTCCAGAATCATCTCCGCCCATCGGCGTGCTTCACTTACGGCTTCACCTTCGGGCGTCACGGCCGTAACAAACCCCAACTCGTAGCCCTCTTGTGCGTAGACATGGCGGCCAGTCAGCATCATGCCCATCGCACGCTTAAGACCAATTTGTCGTGGAAGGCGGTGTACTCCAGCTGCTAGCGCAGCAAGTCCAACCTTGGGTTCGGGGAGTGCCATCCGCGCGTTCTCACTCGCGATGATCATGTCGCACGCCAGCGCTATTTCGAAACCTCCACCCATCGCTACGCCGTTGACTGCTGCGATTACCGGTTTGTCGAGGCTCCAGCGTGAAGTAAGACCGCCAAAGCCACTTGGGGGCATAGCGGATCGGTCTCCTCCTTCGGCTTGATAACGCAGGTCATTCCCTGCGCTAAAAGCACGGTCACCGGCACCGGTCACGATCGCCACCCAAAGGTCAGGGTCGTTTTGGAACTCGTCAAAAAGTTCTGCCATTTCCGCATTTCCCGGGGGGTGAAGTGCGTTCATTCGTTCAGGTCGGTTAATGGTGACGGTAAATATCCGACCGTCGCGTTCCGCATAACAAGAGTCAGCCATAGCCAGAAGTTAGTCCGCAACTCTTTGTGGTCGCCCAAACTTCGTTTGTCGGGCACTCTCAGAGCGGGTTGAAGCTGTGGTGTGCTTCGTTAAGTTGACCGTCAGGGTGATAACTCCCCCATGTCATTCTTTCTTGGGCGCGACAAACGGCGAGCCTTGTAGGACTCGCCGTTTGTGGTGGGCCGGGGAGGATTCGAACCTCCGTAGGTGTGAACCGACGGGTTTACAGCCCGTTCCCTTTGGCCACTCGGGCACCGACCCAACGGGCGATACGATATCGGTTCGCTTCCGCTGCCCCAAAGAGAGCCGATAGAGAATCCAGCACCGGAGGAGTTCACAGGTCGGTATATTGCCCCACATGCCTTCATTCGACGTGGTTTCTCAAATCGACATGCAGGAAGTTCGTAATGCCGTGGATCAGGCCGCTCGAGAGGTCAGTACCCGCTACGACTTCAAGAACACGGGTTCCGCAGTAACTCTGGGCGACACCGAAATATCTCTGGCGAGTAATAACGAAGATCGCCTAAAAGCTCTGAGGCAGGTCCTCGAAGAAAAACTCGTGAAACGCAAGGTCAGCCTCAAAGCGGTTAGCTATGGCGACATTGAGGAGGCATCAGGTGCGACCGTTCGACAACTCGCGGCCCTCCAGGCAGGAATTAATTCCGACAAAGCCAAAGAGCTGAACAAATACATCAAGGGTTTAGGGATTAAAGGTGTGCAATCTCAAACCCAGGGCGACCAATTGCGCGTGATATCGAAGAAACGTGATCATCTACAGACGGTGATAAGTGAGCTTAAAGAAGCCGACTTTGATATTCCGCTCCAGTTCGAAAATTTTCGGGACTAATCTACAGAACTTCTTGCCAGCTTCTATCACGCAAACGAGATATTCGTTTATCCATGGGTGGGTGAGTGGTGAAAAGATTGCGGAATGCCATCTTCCGTCCGACTAACGGATTTGCTATGTACATCTGTGCCTGGTTGGCGTTGGCAAGACTAGGGATTGCCCGACTTGCCACATCCAGTTTTTCAAGGGCCGCAGCTAAGGGTTCACCGTCACCAATCATCCGCGCGGCAGTGCGGTCAGCCTGAAATTCCCGACTGCGGCTGATGGCCATTTGGATTAGCACTGCGGCAATTGGAGCCACGATCATTAGAAGCAGGCCAACCAGTGGGTTGCGATTTCGATCGCGACTACCTCCACCAAAAATCATGGCGAATTGTGCCATGTTGGCAACGAAGCTGATGGCCATTGCCATAGCTGCCGCGACCGACCCGATAAGAATGTCCCGGTTTTTTATGTGAGCCATTTCGTGGGCGAGCACACCTCGAATCTGATCCCATGGAAGGTGTTGGATGAGGCCTTCAGTGACGCAGACAGCTGCATTTGCAGGGTTGCGTCCAGTAGCAAATGCATTCGGTTGTGGGTCAGGACTGACATAGAGGCGGGGCATTGGTTGGCCCGATAGCTCAGACAGCTCGCTCATAATCGACCGATATTCAGGTAGCTGACCTTCTTCGACTTCGACCGCGTGGGCGGATCGGATTGCGAGCTTGTCGCTCATCCAATAGCTGCCCCCTACCATGGCAAGCGCCAAAAATAGTCCGATGATCAAGCCACCTGAACCCCAAAAGCTAGAGATAAACATGATGAGGGCCCCCATGGAGGCCAGCAACATCGTGGTTTTGAGGGTGTTTTTCATCGGATTTCCCTGCGTGGTCGGCGCTTACCCGTAAACGTATCGGCTCCGACGGTCACTATCTCAGCGCCGACATTGTGATTCAGTGCGGGTGATAACCGCTTTCGAGGAAGAGGGTAGGGACCTCTTGAGTTCGGTACATACGGACGTTACGCATGTCATCGTCGATCGCGAGAACCGGATTGAAACCGTGGTGACGAAGGGTCTGAGTTTCGTCACGTTTAAACCCCGGCGATGCTTGAAAATCGCCTAGTGGGCGCATGATCAGAAGGTCGTATCTAATCCGGTTGTGCTCAAGCCAGTCCAACGTCGGTTTTTGGATCCAGGTAGGACGCGAACTCAACAGCACAATGGTCAAATCCGAAGCAAGAAGTTCGACCAGGGTTTTACTTTCTTCGAAAACTCCATCTCCTTCGCACTCCGCGAAGAACCCATCCCAGTCGCGCCAAGGTGGGTCGAGGAAATGTTGTCGATGGCCGGCGTCGGCGAGCACACCATCAATGTCAACGATTACACAGTCCCCTGGTTGTCCGGGGGTATGCCTCCATTGCCAATGGTGAGGGGTGGAACTCATGTAGTTGGGAGCAGAGGTCAGTCCTCCTGCGGTGCCTCTGCGGCGCGAAGACGAATCTCGTCGACGACGGTGGCGTCGGCGAGCGTGGTCGTGTCCCCAAGCGTTCGTCCTTCAGCAACATCGCGAAGAAGTCGCCGCATAATTTTGCCGGAGCGCGTTTTGGGCAAATCGGGAACCAAAACTACTACCTTGGGTCGAGCAATAGCTCCGAGTTTTGTGGCTACATGTTGCCTAATTTCTTCTCGTAATTCGTCACTCGGTTCATTTCCTCCCCGCAAGATGCAGTAACCCACGATCGCCTGACCGGTGGTGTCATCGGTGGCGCCAACCACTGCTGCTTCTGCTACAGACAAGTGGTCAACGAGTGCGGACTCAACCTCGGTCGTGGAAATCCGGTGGCCAGACACATTCATCACATCGTCGACTCGACCGAGAAGCCAGATATAGCCGTCGTCGTCGATTTTCGCGCCATCACCGGCAAAATAACGTCCAGGGTATTCGGACCAATAAGTTTCTTGATAACGATCCGGATCACCCCAGATTCCGCGAAGCATTGCCGGCCAGGGTTCGGTAATAGTCAAATAGCCACCACCCTTTTCGACCTTGTCGCCTTTGTCATCTACAACTTCTACGACGACGCCGGGAATTGCGTGGGTAGCTGATCCTGGTTTGGTGGTGGTGACGCCTGGCATCGGTGTGATCATGTGGCCACCAGTTTCGGTCTGCCACCATGTGTCAACAATGGGGCATTGTTCGCTTCCAATGTGCTTGTGGTACCACATCCAAGCTTCTGGGTTGATGGGTTCCCCAACGGTGCCCAGAACTCTAAGGCTTGACAAATCGTGCTGCTCCACCTCTTCGGCACCCCATTTCATGAATGTCCGAATAGCGGTAGGGGCCGTGTAGAGCTGGGTCACGCCGTAACGCTGGACTATGTCCCACAGGCGGTCTTTGGGCCAGTCTGCTCGGTCGCCTTCGCGAAATTCTGGGCGGGGGGTGTCAGGCGTTCCTTCGTACATAACAGAGGTGGCACCGTTAGCAAGCGGGCCGTAAACGATGTAGCTATGTCCTGTCACCCACCCGATATCGGCGGCACACCAGTAAATGTCTGATTCAGGTTGCAGGTCGAAGATGTATTTATGGGTGAAGGCCACTTGGGTGAGGTAGCCACCCGTCGTGTGCATTATGCCCTTTGGCTTCGCAGTTGTACCTGAGGTGTACAAAAGGAAAAGCAGGTCTTCACTTTCAAGTTGTTCTGGCGGACAATGTGGCGACGCTGTCTCCATTAATTCGTGGTACCAGTGATCGACTGTCTCATTCCATTCGACATCTTGGCCAGTGCGACGAACCACGACCACGCTCTCAATGGTTGAGGTGGCAGAAACCGACGCGTCTGCGGTGTCTTTAAGGGGAAAGTGATCGCCTCGCCGATATCCGCCATCCGCGGTGATCAGGACTTTGGCGCTTGCATCGTCAATGCGGTCTGAAAGGGAGTCTGCAGAGAAGCCGCCGAAGACGATGGAGTGGGGGGCGCCTATTCTCGAGCAGGCAAGCATCGCCACAGGAAGCTCGAGGATCATTGGCATGTAAATACAAACCCGATCGCCTTTTTCGACGCCCAGGTCCTTTAGGACATTCGCGAATTTCGATACTTCTTCGAAAAGTTCGTTATAAGTAATGGTTCTTGTATCTCCAGGCTCGCCTTCCCAATAGAACGCGACCTTGTCTCCTTGACCTGCTTCAACATGTCGATCAAGGCAGTTGTACGAGACGTTCAGTTTGCCTCCTACGAACCATTTCGCGAAAGGCAGATCCCATTCGAGAACCGTTTCGAAGTCGTCGAACCAGGTGACTAGCTCTCGTGCCTGGCGAGCCCAAAACCCCAGCCGGTCAGCTTCGGCTTCTTCGTACAAACTTCGATCGGCGATGATCGCATTAGCTTGAAAGTGGTCCGAAGGCGGGAATGTACGGTTCTCAACGTAGTAGTCCTCAATCGTTGGTTCGGACATCTGAATCCCCCTCTGTGGAAGGCACCCCGGCTTGGGTTCGACAGGTTGCGAGCCTAGCTCCTGGCCGGCTTCAGTTCGGAAGTGGACGACTCACTCCCCTACCCGCCATTCAGCGACAAGGAACGCTCCAAGTCCTTCACGGTCGGTAAGCGCAGCCGCTTCTTGTAGTACCGCTCTAGCTCCTAACGCCCCCGAATCAGGGGCCACGGCCGAGTCGTGCCATTGTCCACGCGCCCATTCGGTCATGGCGTGAAGACCTTGTGACAGAAGCCAATCGCGCTGAGCGACAATTTGTGGAAAACCAGGAAGTTGATCAAACGCGATATCACATGTGATGTCGCGGCTACCGGGTTCTGCGTAGGGATTGCCAGCTCGATGCTGTTGGTTGTACGTCCGTATCCATTCGCCAAATGGTCGTTCTACGAAATCTTTGGTTTGTTGCAGGCCGTAGTCAAAGAGAAGCACTCTGCCGCGATCGAGAAGATTCAACGCTCGGTTTACCCAGACCGCGGCTTTTAGATGCAGCGGTAGACAAGTTCCCGGTGGGGCATTTGGAACGAGAAGCGATGCCATGTTCTGGGCGTTTGGGGGAGCGGGCTGCCATTCCTCGCGGCCATTATTTACATACAGTTCTGACCAACCGGTTCGGGTTTTTTGAACGACGCGTGGTGGAAGGTTGTCGAGAAGTTCATTAGCCAGAACCACGCCAGTGAAGGGTCCGGGGGGCAAATCTTTCACGGCGGTTAGTGGGGCTTCTTCTGCTTCTAAAAAACATGTCGCGGCAACGATGGCAAAGGCTTCGTCACGTTGAACTTCCGAGCGTTCCACCATCACGTAGCGAAGCGCGCTGCTGCATTCTTGAACTGAAAGAAAAATATCTCTGCATAATGTTCCGCAACCTGATCCTGCCTCGATCACTATGAACGGATCAGGTCGATCGAGCTCCTGCCACACTTGGTCTAGGTAGGTTGCAATGCATTCGCCAAAGAGGGTGCTGGTCTCTGGTGAGGTAATGAAATCGCCCGCGTTTTCGCCGGCCTTTCCTCCTTGTGTGTAGAAACCCTGGGGTCCGTACAGGGCTTCCTCAACGAATCGATCGAATCGCATCATTGACCGGTTCATTTCCGGCTTTGGTCCCTAGTCCCTTATCCGCCCAAGGCGGATAACACGGAGACCTCGCCAAAGTGGCCTACCAGGCCTGGTAGTACGCCAAAAGCCAGAGTGGCAAGCAGCGTGATCGTGAGCGCGGCGCCTAAAGCCCCGGTCACAACGATTGGTTGTTCGTCACCATCAGCTACTGGTTGGACCCACATTTGCGTGAGTACTCGTCCGTAATACGCAAAGGCGATCACGGTATTAACTGCCACGATGACTGCGAGGCCTGCTGCCCATCCCCCGCCGGCATCTAGCAGCGCTCGGAACAGGCCGAATTTGGCGAACCAGCCACCCGCTGGCGGGATACCTGCTAGCGCTGCGAGGAAGACGGTCATTGCCACTGCGAGGCCGGGCGCGTACTGGAACAATCCCGCATAGCTGTCGATTTCTCCGGATCGGGTTTTGCGGGCTACGGCCAACACGACAGTGAAGGCTCCTAGATTCATGAATGCGTAGATGGCAAGGTAAATGACAACTGCCTCAATCGCGCGTGCTGGGGCATCAGCAGCCACGGCGAACGGAACCAACATGAATCCGCCCTGTGCGATGCCTGAGTATGCGAGGAGTCGAACAATGTTGGTCTGGCGGAGCGCGATGAGGTTGCCGACAGTCATTGTCAGTGCTGAAATCAACCAGAAGAATGGTTGGACAACATCGGCTCGACCAAGAAAGGCAACAAATACGAGTTGGATGAGGGCGACCATTCCGGCGGTCTTCGCCGCGACGGCTAGGAAAGCAGTAACTGGTGTTGGAGCTCCCTCATATGTATCGGGGGCCCATGTGTGGAAGGGAACTGCCGAAACTTTGAAGGCGAATCCGATCAGGACAAAGAGAATGCCAAGAATGGCAACGGGGTTGGAAGGTCCTGATCCCAATTCTTGGGCGATGGCGTCGAAGGTAGTGGAGCCCGTCAAACCGTAAACGAGAGACATCCCGTAGAGCATCACGGCCGACGCGAAAACGCCCATCAGGTAGTACTTGAGGCCCGCTTCGTTGGAACGCGGGCCTCCCTTACGCCAAGCAGCCAGCATGTACGCGGGGATCGAAAGGAGTTCAAGGGCGATGAATACACTGATCAAGTCCCGTGAACTACTCATCATCAACATGCCAAGCAGTGATGTGAGCATCAAGGTGTAGTACTCGTTTTCGTAATAATCGCCTTCGCGGATGTAGTCGACTGACATCAACACGACGACATACCCCGATATAAGAAATAGAGCCTTCATTACTAGTGAGAAGTCGTCAACGACATAGGCGCCGCCGAACATTGAGCGTTCTGTGCCATCTACAGCCAGGGTCAAAATGGGAATAAGGGTGGCCAACAAACCCATGCCAGCCAACGTCGGCATTATTTGCTTGGACCGTTCGTCCCAGATGATGTCGACGATGGTGATAAGTGTCCCGAACGCAAGGAGGGTTAACTCGGGTGCTAGTGCATGCCAGTCAAGGAGCGGCCGAGTGAAGGCGAGCAGGACATCCATGATCAGTGGCCAGCCACAATCGCCTCAACGCTGGCGGTTATCCCTGTGACGACGTCGTCAGTCACATTGAATATTAGGTTGGGCCAAATACCAAACAGGACGATGCCTACCAGAAATGGTGTCCATGCGATCCATTCAAATCGGTTGACGTCAGCTATTTCATAGTCGGCAAATTCTTCTGGTGGCTCACCGAAGGCGATGCGTTGATATAGCCACAGCATGTATCCCGCGGCGAGCACAGTACCCACTGCAGCAATGACCATGTACGTTCGGAACGTTTCTTCCGACAGGCCAGCGCCAGGGTTATATGCGGAAAGAATCGCTGGGAATTCGCCCCAAAAACCGGCGAGGCCGGGTAGGCCCAGGGAAGCCATAGACGCGAACGCAAGGATCCAACCCATCCGTGGTGCCGATTTGAGGAGACCTCCGAGGCGAGAAATCTCCAAAGTGTGGAATCGCTCTTTCACTGAGCCAGCGACGAAGAAGAGCATCCCTGTGATTAGCCCATGTGCAATCATGCCAAAGACTGCTGCGTTAATTCCGAAGTCAGTCAATGTTGCTATACCAAGCATCACGAAGCCCATATGAGCGACGGACGAGAACGCTATGAGACGTTTCATATCGGTTTGCGCGAGGCAACCTAGTGCGCCGTAGATGATGCCGATCACCGCAAGGAGCCCTATCCAGGGAGCCCAGGCGACAGCACCTTCAGGCAGGAACGGTATAGCTATGCGAACGAAACCATAGGTGCCCATCTTGAGGAGCACAGCAGCAAGGATGACAGATCCAACCGTGGGGGCTTGAGTGTGAGCATCCGGTAGCCATGTGTGGAACGGGAACATTGGCACTTTGATACCGAAGCCCATGAAGAGGCCCGCGAAGATCCATACCTGAGTGCTTTTTATGATTCCTACACCCGCAACATCACTAAGAACTCTCATATCGAAGGTTTGCAACAACTCACCTGAGGAGTCTTTGGAAAGAAAGAAAAGTGCCAGGAAACTGAGGATCATCAGAGCTGACCCAAACAACGTATACAAGAAGAATTTCAACGCTGCATAGCGACGATCTTCTCCGCCCCAGACACCAATTAGGAAGTACATGGGGAGCAGAACGACCTCAAAGAACACGAAGAAGAGAATCATGTCCTGTGAGACGAACGTGCCGTTCATACCGGTCGACAGAATCAGCAACAGGATGAAAAATGCTTTGGTGTTGCCCGGTTCAGGAACGTGATTCCAGCTGTAGATGAGACACGCCGGCACTACTACCAGCGACAGGAGCAGCAAGGGCAACGAAAGCCCGTCAAGTCCGACGATGTATCGGCTGTTGATGACATCGATCCAACCTTTGTCGACAACGAATTGAAGATCGCCAGCGGCGCCATAGTCAAATTGGAACGCTAAGTAGACCCCGACGACAAGCGCTGCCAGCGACGAGCCAAGTGCGACTAGCTTTAGCTCTGCTTCGTAGGCTTTGGGGATCACCATCATCACCAGTGCGCCTACCAAGGGCAGGAACACGGCCAGGCTCAAGACCCATGTATCAAATCCTGTGGGTTCCACTCTGCTGCTCCTATACGACGATCACGAAGACTATGGCGAGCACTGCTGCTGATCCGAAAAGCAGCTGGCCGTAGTTCTGGACTTTTCCGGACTGGATACCACGCAGACCCTCTCCAGAGGAATCAGCGCCGCGCGCGGCGGCATTGACAGACCCGTCAATGACGCCTTGGTCAACCCATTTGTAGATCCACCGTCCGGTATCTCGAGCAATCTCACCTGCTCTATCAACTATTCGGTCTAGGACATTTTGGTTGACACGGTTCGCCCAGTTAGCGACGGGGCGTTTAATTGTTTCGACGATTACATCGTTGTAAAGATGGTCGAGGTAATACTTATTTTCCAAGAAGGTGTAACCATTCTTGGCATACCGGTTGCGTTCGGTCATGCCATGGAGACCGATACGACGCCAGTAATAGAGGTACGTGACCAGAATGCCCGACACAGCCAACGCTAAACCGACCAAAGCCATGGTGAGCGAGGGATCCGGATGCGAGATTCCTAATCCACTTAAGTAGACCGAGGGTTCCGCGTAGGTTTGGATCCGATGAGCGAGCCCTTCCAATCCGAAGGGTTTAAGTACTGGGCCTGGCAGGTTGAATACACCGCCGAGAACTGCCATGCCTGCAAGTATCCACAGTGGAACAATCATCACTTTCGGTGATTCGTGCGGTTGACCATGACCTCTGAATTCACCGTGGAATGTGTACCAAATCACGCGGGTCATGTACGCCGCTGTCATAAAGGCAACAGCGCACCCAAATATAAGCATCAAGGGGTAACTATTTTCTTGGCCTACAAGCGACCCGAGCAGGATTTCGTCTTTCGACCAGAACCCGGCGAAGGGGAAAACCCCTGCTAAGGCCAGCGAAGCGATAACAAAGGTTCGATAGGTGTGGGGCATGTCTTTCTTAAGCCCACCCATCTTTCGCATATCAAACGTGTGATGGGCGGCATGGCTGACTGATCCTGCCCCTAAGAACAAACACGCTTTAAAGAAGGCGTGGGTGAATAAATGGAATATTGCTGCGGTCCACGCGCCTACACCAAGGGCCATCACCATGTAGCCAAGTTGAGAAACTGTCGAGTAGGCCAACACTTTTTTGATATCCCATTGGGTGAACGCGAGTCCAGCACCAATGAGAGCAGTGAACCCTCCGATAAAGGCCATCAGATTGATTGAGCCAGTACCGATGGACAGACCTTCGTAAAAAACTGGGTAGAGGCGGGCGATCATGTAGACACCCGCTACAACCATCGTGGCGGCGTGGATAAGCGCGGACACTGGGGTGGGGCCTGCCATCGCGTCCGGTAGCCATGTGTGGAGCGGGAACTGGCCCGATTTCGAGGCAACCGCCGCCATTAAACAACAGGCAGCGACAAGAAGCGCAAGGTGATGCGCTCCAGGATCCCCTGATATGAGGGTGTTAATCGCATCGATATCGAAGGTTTGGAAGGTGCCCCAGAGGATGATCATCCCAACGAGGAGTCCTATATCTCCGACGCGATTAGTTAGAAATGCTTTTAAAGCTGCGTCCGTGTTTGGCTTCTCCTCCCACCAATGCCCAATGAGGACAAACGAACACACACCGACGAGTTCCCATCCAACGATTAGTTGAATAATGTTCTGCGCCATTACAAAGAACAACATGGCTGCGGTGAAGAGGCTCAAGAAGGCGTAGTAATGAACGTATCGGCGGTCGTCCTTTACATATTCAGTTGAGTAGATGTGGACGAGGAGGGAGATAGAGGCCACGACCATAAGCAGCAAAACAGTTAGGCCATCCACAAGGGTGCCAACTGAAAATTCGATTCCCCCGCTGGACCACCACTGAGAAAAGGTTGAAATCACCGGGCGAATCAGAGGACTGGAATGGCCTCCTCCATCCCCGCCG
>Ga0310121_10000586_pt1 | contig 39536 bp, 31 predicted proteins | sample CB27_Tmax_986_MG_FD_203504 | JGI IMG/M metagenome (GOLD analysis project Ga0310121, IMG submission 203504) | Marine microbial communities from Western Arctic Ocean, Canada - CB27_Tmax_986 | ecosystem: Environmental > Aquatic > Marine > Oceanic | place: Canada: Western Arctic Ocean | collected...
AATCGCGCCCAATCCACGCGCCGGGCCAGTTTAACCATCGCGTGATTCTCATCCACGATGGCTTGCAGTTCAAACTTGAACAGATCGCCTTGCAGGTCTTCGCACGGGGAGGGCTTGGGTTTCATGGTGCCAACTTTGGCAAGGTTTCGGCGGCGACTGACCGTTTTTGTTGCAAAACTATACACCACCCACCAGCGTTTTGATCCCATTGTTGTTGGGCAAGGGGTCTTTTTCAAGATCGACAAAATAAAGGAAGACGCTCCCCTCTTGAACCCATGGATTGAAAACGTGCAATCCATGGCCCAGGATTTAGGCTCTTTGAGGGGCGACCGACATGTGCCGTGCCGTGTCGTTTGCGGAGACGCGCGAAGTCTGGAAGACCATGTCGAGCCTCGATCGATTGACTTCGTTTTTACCTCACCCCCTTACCCCAATGAAAAAGACTATACCCGGACCACTCGGCTCGAATCCGTCCTTCTTGGATTGATCAAGAACAAGAAGGAGTTGAGGCAATTCAAGCAATCGCTGATTCGGTCGAACACGCGCAACGTCTACAAGGCCGATACCGACGACCGCAACGTGGCCTGGCACGTCGAGATCCAGCGCATCGCCGACGAGATCGAGCAACGGCGCGTGCAGATGGGAAAAACGTCCGGATTTGAGAGGCTCTACGCCCGGACCACCAAGCTTTATTTCGGCGGCATGGCGCGGCATCTCGAACAGTTGAAGGGCCTGCTGCGCCCCGGCGCCCATTTGGCGTACGTCGTTGGCGATCAAGCCTCGTATTTGCGCGTCATGATACGCACGGGCCAACTCTTGACGGAGATCGCGGAGTCGTTGGGCTACCATGTCGTCAGCATCGATCTGTTCCGAACCAGACGGTCGACCGTGACGCGCGAGCAGCTAAGAGAAGAGGTTGTGGTGCTTGAGTGGAAGGGAAAGCCCTCACGCGCCAATCCTGTTAAGAGTCATGCGCCAGGAGCTGGCTCGGAATAAATCGTCTGGGGATGCAGATTTGAATGGCGGCCAAGAATCGTTATGTCCATCTGATTGAAGCGGTATTCGCTGCTTACTATAAGCCGGGACTTACCAAGTTCGCCTTCGTTCGAGGAGATATCGAGCGTTTTGTAAAACAACTTAAAGTTAAGCTTCCAAAGAATCTTGGAGATATTGTTTACAGTTTTCGATATCGAACCTCGCTCCCTGAAAGCGTCACAAATCAGGCCCCGGAAGGAAAGCAATGGGTGATTCTTCCGGCGGGTACGGGAAGATACATGTTCCGTGCGGAAGGCGTCATCGAATTTCAGCCGAATCCGAACCTGGCTCGGACTAAGGTGCCCGATTCCACACCGGGTGTGATTTCGATGTATTCCCTGACGGATGAACAGGCCCTCCTGGCTAAACTTCGATACAACCGATTGATAGATATTTTCACCCGCGTAACGTGTTATTCGCTTCAGAATCATCTGCGCACGACCGTATCCAACATGGGACAGGTCGAGACGGATGAGATATATGTGGGACTGGATCGAAATGGTGTTCACTACGTTCTACCCGTGCAGGCAAAAGGAAAGAAAGACAAACTCAGCGTCGTCCAGATAGAACAGGACATGACGATGTGCGCTCAAAAGCTTCCAGGGCTGTTGTGCCGCTCAATCAGCGCACAGTTCCTGCCGAATGATATTATCGTGCTCGTTTGAGTTTCATAAAACAGAAGATGGAATAATAATCGCGTTGGAAAAACACTATAGACTGGTCCCGCCAGATGAAATCAATGAAAAAGATTTGCGGATGTACACTCTATTGAAAGACGACCAGTAGGCGTCCGGGAAGATTTTGGTGGGCTTAATCCTATTCGGCTTTTGCGATAATGGTCCGAATCAGCCCCGCCAATCGATCCCCGGAACGCCGTGCGGCTTTCAGGACTTCCTCATGCGTCGTCGGGCCGTGGCGCGGGCCGGCGTGGGAGTTGGTGATTAGTGAGACGGCGGCCGCCTCGAGCCCGGCGTGGCGGGCGGCGAGGACTTCGGGGACGGTTGACATGCCGGCGGCGTCGGCGCCCAGGCGGGCCAGCATCGCCGCTTCGGCGCGCGTTTCGTAGGTCGGGCCGCTCACCGCCGCGTAGACGCCTTCCTTGAGCGCGGTCCCCCGCTCGCGCGCCGCCTCGCGGATCAGGCGGCTCAGTGCCGGGCTGTAGGGCCGCGACATATCGGGGAAGCGCGGGACCAGCCGCTCGTCGTTGGGGCCGAGCAGCGGATTGGCGAACATCAGGTTGATGTGACCGGTCGCCAGCATCAGGTCGCCCGGCGCCAGTCGGCGCGTCAGGCCTCCCGCGGCGTTGGTCAGGACCACCCGTCCCACACCCAGCCGCGCCAGCACCCGGATGGCCAGGACCGCCGCGCGCGGCGCGATCCCCTCGTACAGATGACGCCGGCCAAGCAGGACAAAGACCCGCTCCGCGCCGACCTCAATGAGCAACCATCGCCCCGCGTGTCCATCGACGGCGCCGGCTCCGAGTCCGGGGATCGCCTCGAATCCCAATTCGGCGCGCACCCGGCCGATCGCGGCCAGGCCGCCCAGCCCCGACCCCGCGACGACGGCCAGGCCCGGGCGCGGACCCTCGCCCATCGCGGCTTGCACGGCGCGGACGGCCGCCTCCAGACTCGCGTCCTCCCCTGAATTTCGAGTCGATGTATTTGGCGGGATGGTTGATGTCACGGAGCACGCGTCTCTTGGGTCTGTTTTCTCTTCGGGCGTCGACGATTACAATCCAAAACGAATGCTGGAGACCCGCGAGACCCAAGGATTCGTAGCATAAAGATGCCGCTCTCCGAGCCCGGAGAGCCCCTTCGCCCCATTTCAAGGTTGACTCGCCGATGCATCAAACCCACAGTTGGCGACAGCGGAAAAACTGGCTGACGACCATCTATCATTAATATGAGGACCGCGCATCATGGCCGAAATACTCCCATTTGTTGGGACACGATACACCGCCCGCGAGCCGTCGGCATTAGCCAGTCTCATCTCGCCTCCCTACGACGTCATCTCGCCCAGCCTGCAGGAGGAGCTCTATGCGCGCGACCCGCATAACCTGGCGCGCGTCGATTTCGGCAAGGTCGTGCCGGGAGATAGCGAATCCGAGAACCGCTACACGCGCGCGGCCCGCGCCTGGGGCGAGTGGAAAGCCAACGGGGTCATCGCCAAGGACCCGCGCGAGGCGTTCTACGTCTACGAACAGGAATTCGACACGCCCGATGGTTCGCGGCGGCACCGGCGCGGCTTTTTCGCCGCCGTGCGCCTCGAGGATTTCGCCGAGGGCGGCATCCGCGCCCATGAGCACACCTTCGCGGGCCCCAAGGTCGACCGGCTGGACCTCATGCGCGCGACGGGTTGCAATCTGAGCCCGATCTTCTGCCTCTACGACGACCCGGAAAAAAGAGCGGACGAAGTGCTTGCGCGCGTCGCCGCCGAGCCGATCCAGACCGAATTCGACGGCGTGACCCAGCGCCTGTGGGTCCTGGACGACGAGTCAGCGATCGAGGCCATGACCCAGGCCCTGGCCGGCAAGACCTTGTTCATCGCCGACGGCCATCACCGTTACGAAACAAACCTGATGTACCGCGACGAGATGCGTCGCAAGACCGGGATGGACGACGGCCGTCAACCCTTCGACTATACGATGATGTATCTGAACAACATCCATGACGAGGGCCTGATCGTCCTGCCCACGCACCGGGTCTTGAACAACGAGGTTTGCGGGGACGTCGAGGCCGATGGGGTGCTGCGCGCGCTTAGTGAGTTTTTCATGCCGGCCCCCGCGCAGTTCGATCCCGAGGCCCCCGAGCGCGAAGCCGCCCGCCTGACCAAGCTTCTCGTCGAGGCCGGCGAACAAACCTCGGCGTTCATCCTGGTCCTGCCCAATCGAACCGCGTTCGTGCTCAAGAAGAGGGCCGATGTCCACCTCGACAAGCTGATCGATGAGGACGTCGCCGTCGAAGTCAAATCCCTCGACGTGACATTGCTCCACCGCTGCATCATCCCGCGCGGCTGGCTCGGCGAGCAGGCGACCGAACTGGATGACAGTCACATCCGCTACGTCAAGGACGCCGCCGAGGCCCTGCGCCTGGTCAGCAATGGAGAAGCCGGTGCGGCGTTCCTGCTCAACTCCACCCGTATCGAACAGGTCTGTCAAGTCGCCAAACTCGGCCTGCGCATGCCGCACAAATCCACCTACTTCTACCCCAAAGTTGCCACCGGCCTGATCATGCGCGACCTAAAAAGCCCCTGAAAGGGGCGGAGGCATAAAGCCCAGGCCGAACGCAGTGAGTCCTGGGCCAACACGCGAACCCACCCAAAGCCCCCAACGGGGGCGACGGAAACCCCACCCCTTCACATCCCCAACAGATGCTCCCGAATATGCTCGGCCGCCACCCGTGCCCCCTCGGCCGTGAAATGCGTATCCCATGGATCATAAAACGCCTCGGCCCCCTCTTCGGGAAACGTATCGCGCAAATAGAGCCAATCGATCCCCAATTCCCGGCAAATCTCGATCACCTTCGCATCATTGCTGACGGCGACCCGCGGCTCGTGTTTCTCCGGAACGCTGCGCCGATCCTCGGCGTAGAACTGCATCGGCGGGATGATCACGACCTTGAAATCGACCGACCGCGCCTCGAGCGTCCCCTTGATCTCACCGAGCACCGCCCGCATCAGCGCGACCAGGTATTCCCGCTCCGCGTCGGCCATGTTGTCGAGGATCAAAAAGGCGTCATGCATCAGTGCGCGAAAGAGGTAGGTCTCGGTCTGCTTGGACGTGTAGCTTCCGCTGAACGTTTTGCGCAGCAACATCCATAGGCGCGATCTGGCCAGACTGATCCGAACGATGTTGTCGCGACGCAGGAACAGCTCGCCGGCCTCGTCGAGTCCCACCAGCCGGTTTTTCTGTAGGTCGCCGAAGTCATTGGCCGGGAAGAGGCCCAGGATCACCATGTCGGGGTCGAATTGAAGGCCGTCGCCGAGCAGCCGCCGCCACGTCTGATCGGGCCCATCGCCGACGATGCCCATGTTATAGACCTGCCATGGCGGGCCGAGCTGACGTTCGAGGGTCTCGGGCATCGTCTGGTCCGAACGCATCAGCAATCCGGTCACGAACGAATCGCCCATGAACAGGATGCGCTTGGCCCGTCCCTTATCGGCGTAAAACTTCCCGTCGCGGTAGCCCATGTCGTTGTAATCGAATCGTGAACGGGGTTTAAAGCGGAAGAGGACGTCCTCGTCGAGCTGCAGGATCGAGCGGTCCGGCATCTTGTACTCGGGGGCGAATTTCCGCCCGATCAGCATAAACTCCGCCAAAAGCCAAAACAGTGCCAGACTCGACAGGACCGCCAGGCCTTTGAGCAAAATCGCGCGTCCGAGCGCAGGGGCATGATTCATATGCTTAAACCCAATCAATGGCTCTGTGGATCATGATCGCGCCCCTCCCCGTGCCTTGGCGGGCCATGACGCGCCCCAAATCGTATATCCAATTCATTGACGATTAACAACCCACGGGCTACCATCCACCCTTCGCGCGCTCACCCGACGCGCTCTTGATTTCATTCGGTGGGGCATCCCGTCGATGGATTGGCAATCCCTGGCCGACCTGGCGATTGAACGCCGTCCGCTCAGTCGCGAGCAATGTCGGCGCGTCCTGGATTGCCCTGATGAGCAGATGCTTGAGTTGCTTGATGCGGCGTTTCGCGTGCGGCGGCGTTTCTGCGGCATGAAAGTGCACCTGCACGTCCTTACCAACGCCAAGAGCGGCCTCTGCCCCGAAGATTGCCACTACTGCTCGCAGTCCAAGGTCTCGACGGCCGACGTTGACAAGTATCCCCTGATGTCCACCGACCGGCTCCTGGCCGAGGCGCGGCGCGCCAAGCGACTGCGGGCCAAGCGCTACTGCATGGCGATCAGCGGCCGCAGCCCGACCGACCGCGAAATCGATCGTCTCTGCGAGGCCATCGCCCAAATCAAGGCCGAAACGGGGCTGAGCGTCTGCTGCTCTCTGGGGCTGCTCAATCCCGGTCAAGCCGACAAACTCAAGTCCGCCGGTCTCGACCGCATCAACCACAATCTGAATACCAGCGAGCAGCATCACCCCCAGATTTGCACGACCCACACTTACCACGATCGTATGCGGACGCTTGAGACGTGCCGCGGGGCCGGGCTGGAACTGTGTTCGGGCGGCATCTTCGGCCAGGGCGAGAGCGACGACGACATCATCGAGCTGTGCATGACGTGGGCGCGGCTGCGGCCCGAATCGATCCCCGTCAATTTCCTCACGCCGATCGAGGGAACGCCGTTCGAGCACCAGACCGGCGAGTTAACGCCTTATCGCTGCCTCAAGATCCTGTGCCTGGTCCGGCTGCTCAACCCCGACCGCGAGGTCCGCATCGCCGGGGGGCGCGAGCACCACCTGCGCGCGCTGCAACCGCTCGGCCTGTACCCCGCCAACTCGATCTTCGTGACCGGCTACCTGACCACGCCCGGCCAGCGCGGCGATGAGGCGTTGAGGATGATCGAGGACATGGGATTTGAAATCGAGTTCGATCAAAGCGAGATCCCCCCGCCCGAGCCTCCGGCCGAAACCGACCAGGACGGCTTGCCCGTCACCCACTCGGCGTGCGTCGCCGATGGTTCGTTCGGCGGACCGCGCGTGTGATTCTCCCGACCGCCATGTCAACCGAAGTTGGTGACGAACTGGACGACCTCGCGGCCCGCGGCCTGCTGCGCGGCCTGCGCGCCCTGCCCGCCGTCGGCGGTAGGTTCCGTTGGGACGGAAGGGAATACCTCAACTTCTCATCCAACGATTACCTGAACCTGTCCAATGATCCACGCATTAAGGAGGCCGCGCGGGAGGGCCTGGAGCACTGGGGCTGCGGGGCGACAGCCTCCCGCCTGATGGCGGGCCACTTGGAGCTGCATGAGGAGTTGGAAGAGAGCTTGGCCGAATGGGTCGGTCAGCCCTCGGCACTGGTCTTTGGCAGCGGGTATCTGACCAACCTGGGGGTCCTGACGGCCTTGGCGGGGGGCCGCGACGACGCAATTTTCTCCGACAAACTCAACCACGCCAGCATCGTCGACGCAGCGCAACTGGCCCGCGCGGCCGTCCATCGCTATCGGCATAAGGACCTGGATCATCTGGAACGGCTCCTGGAAAAGAACCCGGCGCGCGGGCGGCGGGTCATCGTCACCGATTCGGTCTTTAGCATGGACGGCGACATCGCCCCGCTCGCCGAACTCGACCACCTCGCCGGGACCCATGACGCCCTATTGGTCGTGGATGAGGCCCATGCCATCGGCGTCCTCGGCCGGGACGGCGGCGGTGCCTGCCGGTTGCCCGCAATCGACATCCGGCCCGCCGTGACCGTGGGAACGCTCGGCAAGTCGCTGGGCTGCTACGGCGGGTTCGCCGCCTGCTCCCATGAGCTTCGAGACCTGCTCATCAATCGCGCGCGCGGTTTTATTTACTCGACCGCCCTGCCACCCGCCTGCGTGGCCGGGGCATTGCGCGGGGTTGAGATTCTGGGCGAGCATCCCGAACTCGGCGAACAATTGCTCCGAAAATCAGCCCGCCTGCGATCAGCGCTCTCGGAGCAAGGATTTGACCTCCTCGATTCGGCTTGTCAAATCGTGCCCGTGATCATCGGCGAGGCCGAAACGGCGTGTCGCGTCTCGAGCGACTTGTTCGAGCTGGGCGTGATCGCCACCGCGGTCCGCCCGCCGACCGTTCCGCCCGGCGCCTCGCGCCTGCGCCTGTCGGTGACCCTGGCTCATGAGGACAACGACCTGGAGCGCGCCGCGGCCTGGATCGGTCGAGAAGTTCGCAAACAGAGCGTCATGGGCGCACCTCGTAGCAAATCCTCGGACGGATAATGAACAAAAGATCGCAAAGGGCGCAAAGAATAAACATTCTGAATAAACGCGCATTTGATTCAGTCCATGCAGAACTCACAAGAGTCTATTGTATCAGTTATGATGTTTCCATGAATCCCCCTCTCTTTATGAGCAGTCACACATATAGGCGCCTCTAAAAATTCAGTCCCGGCAGGGACGATTGCTTTCAGCCCGCCACGCAAGTGGCGGGAATCAAACCAATAACGAATTGGAGTCCCCTAGGGACGACTGCAAACCAAATTTTTAGAGGTTCCCACATGCCCACGGACCTTTGCGCTCTTCGCGTCCTTCTGTTCAAATATGATAGCGTGTCGCCATCCGAGCAAGACCATGGAATAAGTTGGGTATGTGATATATGAGGTGCGGCGTATTCGTAACGGGAACGGGAACCGGTGTTGGCAAGACGGTCGTGGCCGCCGCGCTTCTGCGCGCCCTGCGCCGCCGTGGCTTCGACGCCATTCCGATGAAGCCGGTTCAAACGGGCGGCTCGCCGGGCCCCAATGGGCTCTCCGCCCCCGATCTCGACACCTCGTTGGGCGTGGCGGACCTTGGGCCCGATCCCCCAGAATACACCCTCATGGCCCCCTATGTTTATGAACCGGCCTGCTCGCCCCACCTGGCGGGACGGATGGACGGCAACGACGTTCAAGCGGCCCGCATTCTTCAATGCGCGGACCGGTTGTTAAAAAGCCACGACGCATTGGTCGTCGAAGGCGCGGGCGGCGTGTTGGTCCCGATCAATGCCGAACAAACGATGCTCGACCTGATGGTCGCCCTGGGCCTGCCCGTGGTCCTGGTGGGTCTTCCGGGTTTGGGGACGATCAATCACTCGTTGCTTTCGATCCATGCCCTGCGCGGCGCGGGACTGGGCGTCTTGGGAATCATCTTCTGTCAACCCGAGCCGCTGGATCACGATTTCATCACCTCGGATAACCCGAAAACGATCGCCAAGTTCGGCCGGGTCGAAATCCTGGGCTCGATCGGCTATCATCAAGACCTGTCACCCTCGAATCAGACCGCCTGGGACGCGATCGAACATGAAATCCACGGCCTCGATGCCATCGCCAACCGCCTCAAAACCGGACCTTGACTCGATCCGCGAGCGCGATGTCCGCCACCTCTGGCACCCCTACACCGACATCACGACGTTCGAGAGCCAAGACGCATACACGCTGATCGAGCGCGCCGAGGGGGTTTACCTTTATGAAGCCGGGGGCCGCCCGCTGCTCGACGGCATCTCCTCGTGGTGGTGCGTCAACCTGGGCCACGGCCACCCCCGACTGGTCGAGGCGATCCAGCGCCAGGCCGAGCGGCTCCAGCACTGCATCCTCGGCGGCATCTCGCACCCCGGTGCCGTCGAGCTGGCCGAGCGGCTCGCCCGCTTGACCCCCGGCGACCTCAATCACGCCTTCTTCTGCGGCGACGGCGCCAGCGCGTGCGAGGCCGCCCTCAAGATCGCTCTCCAATACTGGGGCAACGTCGGCGAGACCGAACGCACCGAGTTCATCTGCCTCGCCGACGGATACCACGGCGATACGCTGGGGGCGATGAGTGTCGGGTTCGTCGAGGCGTTCCACAAACCCTTCGCCGCGGTGGTCAAACCCGCCCATCGCGCCCCGTCGCCCCATTGCAACCGCTGCCCGTTCGGCAAACAGCCCGAGAGCTGCGCGATCGAGTGCTTCGACCCGATGGAACAACTCATCCGCGAGCACCACCGCCGGACCGCCGCCGTGATCGTCGAACCGCTGTGCCAGGGCGCGGCGGGCGTGCGCATCTACCCCGACCAGTACCTGCGCAAGCTGCGCCGCCTCTGCGACGAATACGGCCTGTTGCTCATCTGCGACGAGATCGCCGTTGGCTTTGGCCGCACCGGCGTGATGTTCGCCTCCGAGCGCGCCGGGATCGCGCCCGACATCATGACGCTGGGCAAGGGATTGACCGGCGGCTATCTCCCGATGAGCACCGCAATGGTCACCCCTCGCATCCACGACTCTTTCCGCGATCGCGATGGCCAAACCCGCGCCTTCTTCCACGGCCACACCTTCTGCGGCAACCCGATCACCTCGGCCTGCGCCCTGGCCGCGCTCGACGTCTACGAAGAAGAGCGGATCATCGAACGCCTACCCCCCCGCATCGCCCAGCTGCGCGAAGGCATGACCGCGCTGGCCGCAACGCTCGACGGCACCAAAGTCCGCACGCTCGGCATGATCGGCGCGTTGGAGCTAAACGAACAATCCGGCGGCCCCGCCCGCGCCCAAGAAATCGCCCGCCACGCCAACCAACTCGGCCTCTTCATCCGCCCGCTGGGTGCCTCGGTTTATCTGTGGCCGCCGCTGGTTGTGAGCGAGGAGGAACTGCTAAAGATGCTCTTGTTATTGGAAAAAGCGATCGAGGAGACACAAAGGGGCTGACGTCACGCCGATACCTGCCGCCTATACAAATCGTAATACATCCCCCGCCGCTCCAGCAATTTCTCGTGGCTCCCGACCTCGACGATCCGGTCGGCGTCGCGGACGGTTGAGAGGCGGTGGGCGGCGATCAGGGTGGTGCATCCATGCATCAGGTGGGCGAGCGCGCGGCGGACGACTTCCTCGCCGGCGGCATCGAGGACCGAGGTGGGTTCGTCGAGGATCAGGATGCGGGGGTCCTTGAGCAGTGCCCGCGCGATGGCGACGCGCTGGCGTTGGCCGACCGACAGGTTGACGCCGCGCGGGCCCAGCGGGGTCTCGTAGCCCCGGGGCAGCCGCTCGGCGAATTCCTCGACTGGGTGCCCACGGCCGCGCGCCGCACTTGCTCCATCGACGCCTCGGGCCGGGCGAATAACAGGTTTTCGAGCAGCGTGCCGTCGAAGAGTATCGGTTCCTGCGCGACCAGGGCGATTTGGTGCCGCAGGCCGCCCAGTCGGCAGCGGGCGATCTCGTGCCCGTCGAGCAGAATCCGGCCCGCGCTCGCTTCGAGAAATCGCGGGAGCAGGTCCAGCAGGGTCGACTTGCCCGCCCCGCTGGGGCCGATGATGACGACCGTCTGGCCCGGACCGTGGGAGAAGTGGACGTGGTCGAACCGGATCGCTCCCTTGAGCGGCGGCAACTCCTCGCCGTGGGCCCTGTCCACCTCCTCGGGTGCCACGTCCAGGACCTCGCCGCACCGCTCCAGCACCGCGCCCAACACGCTGACGTATCCCAGCGAGCGACTGAGTTCCTGGAGTGGAGCCGACAGCAGGATCACGCAGGTCACGAACTCGATCGGGTGACTCAGCATGATCAGCCCGCTCCCGCGCAGCCCGGTCGCCGCGCTGGCGACCATCACGAACTGGGGGTGCAGCGCGAAGGTCCGCTCCTGGGCGATCAGGCGGGCGAGGCTGCGCTCGCTGAGCCGCGAATCATCGCGTGGTTGTCCGTATACAGGTAGACCGGATATCCCAGACGCTTGGCCAGCAATCGACTCAGCATGGGTTCCCCGCCCAGGTGGAGCAGGCAGCCGGGCAGGTCGGGACGCAACTCGGCGGGCCGGATTCCGCGCAGGATGTATCGCATCGTCTGGCGGGTTTCCCACACGTGGTCGGGCCCCTCGATCCCTCGCGCCACCTCGGCCTCGCAACCCGAGGCAAAACGGCAAGGCACCAGGGCCGCGATGACGCGCACACCGGGCACCCGACGCCGTACGGCGGCCACGAGCGGCTGCAACCACCCAGCCGTCTCGCCGGGACCGTTCACCACCACGATCAGTTGGCCGGATGAATTTGCCGTCACCATGAACGGCATGCTATCGCGCGCGACATCAGGGTGCAATACGTCTCCTCTGAAGCCAAGGGTTTCCCCAACTCTCCGGGCCATCGATCGACGCGGACCACTCCCTCGGGACTTCATCCCGGGCATCGAACCCGTAAGAACAGCCCCGTTTGGCCGTTTGCCTAACGAGAGTAAGGGCGTCCTCGCCGAGGGGGGAACCGGGAGTGCCCTTTGCCCCTTCAGCCGCGCATATGATAGGGTCCCGCCAAGGAATCCGTGTAACCACGGAGAGGGAAATCCCTAAAGCCGTTTGGATCGGGAGCGATTTGTTTGAGTAGTTCGCCTATCAGTCTTTTGGACGGTCTGGTGATTGGTTATGGTTTGGTCTGGTTGATCCTGGGGGTGTATGGCGTCCATCGCTCGTGGCTGGTCATCCAGTTCAGGCGCCACCGCCGCGAGCGGGCCGTCCCGCCGCCTTTGCCCGGCTCGCCGCCCAAGGTCCTCGTTCAGCTTCCCATCTACAACGAACGTTACGTGGCGGGGCGGCTCATCGATGCGGTGGCCGATCTCGATTACCCGCGCGACCGGCTTGAAATCCAGGCTCTCGACGACTCTGACGACGACACCCCGGCCATCATCGGCCCAAAAATCGAGACCTTGCGCCGCCGCGGCGTACCGATTCACTATTCGCGCCGCCCCTCGCGCCACGGCTACAAGGCCGGCGCCCTGGCGTGGGGCCTGGCCCAAAGCGACGCGCCACTGGTCGCGATTTTTGACGCGGATTTCGTGCCGCGCCGCGATTTTCTGCGCCGCACCGTCGGGTTCTTCGCCGATCCGAGATTGGGGATGGTCCAGACGCGTTGGGAGCACCTGAACCGCGACTACTCGCTCCTCACGCGGCTCCAGTCGATCTTGCTCGACGGCCACTTCGTCGTCGAGCAGACCGCGCGCCAGGGGGCGGGGTGCTTTTTCAACTTCAACGGCACGGCGGGTATCTGGCGCCGTCGGGCCATCGACGAGGCTGGCGGCTGGCGGCATGACACGCTCACCGAGGACCTCGACCTCTCGTATCGGGCGCAGGCGGCCGGATGGAGCTTTCTTTATCTGCCCGACGTCACGACCCCATCCGAAGTCCCCGCCGATATCCGCGGCTTCAAGACCCAGCAGCATCGTTGGACCAAGGGCGCCGTCCAGACGGCCCGCAAGTTGCTCGGCCGGCTGTGGCGCGCGCCGGTCCCCCTGCGCTGTAAGATCGAAGCCACCTTCCACCTGACCAACAATATCTGTTACTTGCTGCTGATCATCATGGTGCTGCTGCTGGGGCCGGTCTGCTTGGCCCGGGCCACGGGGGCCTGGAGCGGCGGCGTGTGGTTCGACCTGCCGTTGTTCCTCACGGCCACCGTCTCGTTCTTTGTTTATTTCTTTGAATCCCAAAGGGAGCTGGGAAGGGCCGATTGGCGCGCGCTGACGCGGCTGCCGCTGGCGATGAGTCTGGGAATTGGGATGGCGGTCAACAACTCCTGGGCCGTCCTCGAAGGTCTGTGCTCATGGGGGGGCGAGTTCGTCCGAACGCCTAAGTATGGGCTGGAGAGCAAGAGCGATCGCCGGCGTCACAAACACTACGCGCGCTTCCGCCGTAGTCTGATTCCATGGGTGGAGGCCGCGCTGTTCGCCTATTGCCTCGTGACGACGATCGGCTGCGCGCTGGCCGGTTTGTGGGTGGTGGTCCCTTTCCTGGTCCTGTTCACGTTTGGCTTTGGCTACGTCGCCGCCGGCGCCTGGCTCGATCAGCGACTGAGTCGCCACTCCCTGTTGCTCCCCGAGCCGGAAGTCTAGCGGCCTTCGTCTGCGGTCACGTCGAGGCTGGTGCGATCCAGTCTTGGGAGCAAGCGCCCCTTCGCTGAAGGGTTCCCGTTCTGGTCGATAATCGGCTCTCGCCTCCCGTCTCTCGTCCTCGTAATCGTAGTCCGCCTCATCATCGCGTCTCTGGTTGATTGCGGCGAAAAAAGAAGTCCGATTACGAGGACGAGGGACGGGAGCCGGGAGGCGAGTCTGCGACGCGCTAAAGTGCTTTGGCGACGGTGCGAGCCGACCCGCAAGGGCATGGCGGGCATCAACCTCATCGAGCAGGCTTCGCGGTGTTTGAGACGTTTTTGGAGGCGCCGGCCATGCCTTTACCCCAGTCCCGTCACCTTCCGCGCTCACAATTCTGAATCACGCCCCGTCGAGACTATACCATTCCTCCTCGGTGCTGGCCTTGAGCTGCTGCAGATACTGGTCGAGCGAGTCGCGGCGGATGCGCATCTGGCGCGGACCGAGCCGGACCGCCTTCAGTCGCCTTTCCTGCACGAGCTGATAGACCCGCTTCTTGCTCACGTCCAAACAACGCGCCACGCGCTCCACTCGCCAGTATTCCATGCCGTCCTGGCGCATCCCCGGCTTGAGGGGCCGGCCCGCCGGCCCGCGCGTCGGCGTCTCCGGCGCATTCCGATCCTGCATCATACCCATGGCACTCCCCCGAGCATTTCGTGTTCGGCCCGAGAACCCGCGCAAGGCGCAAGCGGAGCGGGAGCCCCCGGGCCACACACAGTCTGCCACGCCCCGGCCAAGCGTAGCCTGGGATCTTCCCGGGCTATACCTGGGATTTACCTGGGGATTTGACGGATTCACTGAGCCCACCCGTCAGTAAGACGTAAGGCTTGGGGTTCTTGGCCGTGGAAAGGCGCGTTTGTTGACGCCCTTCTGCCCCCGGCTGAAATGATCGCTTCGAGTCAACCCCAGCGCCGCAAAATAAAGCTACGCTGGAGAAAAAGGTTTTGACGGTCTGCGGCGTTGGGGTAATAATAAAGGAATGCGCCGCGTCTGGAGGTTGCGAGGAGTTCTCAATGCGAAGGCCTGGACGCCCAGAATGATGGTTTTCGGTTGTACCCCACCGATCGACAATCAAACCAAAACAGTGCGCATGGGGGCGTCGTGGAGAAGCCGTTAATCGTCCAATCCGACCGCACGATGCTCTTGGAAACGGACCACCCCGATTATGAGGAGGCGCGTGACGCGCTGGCCGCCTTCGCCGAAATCGTCACCTCGCCCGAGCATTTTCACACTTACAAGATCACCCCGCTGTCGCTGTGGAACGCCGCCAGCGCCGGACTGAGCGCGGAGGCAATCGTTGAAAGCCTGCACCGCTTCAGCCGCTATCCCATCCCCCAGAACATCGAGTACGACATCCGTGAGCACGTCGCCCGCTATGGCCGATTACGTCTGCTGGAGGAAGGGGACACGCTCGTTCTGGAGAGCGACGATCCGCTGTTGCTCGAACAACTGTGGCACGACCAACGCATCCGGGTCTTTCTCGCGAGGAAGCTGGGCAAGCGGCGCGCGCAAGTTCAGAAGGGCCAGCGGGGGTTTCTCAAGCAGGCCCTGATCCGGCGTGATTTCCCCGTCGAAGACCTGGCCGGATATCAGGAGGGGGCCGAGCTTTCCATTGCGCTGCGGCCGGTTACGTTGGCGGGCCGACATTTCTCGCTTCGCCCCTACCAACGTGACGCGGCCGTCGTTTTCCACCAAAACGGAGGGCCGGCGGGCGGATCGGGCGTGCTGGTGCTCCCCTGCGGGGCGGGCAAAACCATCATCGGCCTGGGCATTCTCGAGGCGATCGGACAGCACACGCTGGTGGTCGTCACGAACATCACCGCCCTGCGTCAATGGCGCGACGAACTGCTGGACAAGACCACCGTGGCCCCCGAGACGATCGGCGAATACAGCGGCGAAATCAAAGCGATCAAGCCGATTACCATCACCACCTATCAGATGCTCACCTATCGCAAAAGCAAGAACGCGGAATTCGTCCATATGGACCTGTTCGACTCCAACCGTTGGGGGCTGATCATTTATGATGAGGTGCACCTGCTGCCGGCGCCGGTCTTTCGCGCGGTGGCCAATATCCAAGGCAAGCGGCGATTGGGCCTGACGGCGACGCTGCTACGCGAGGACGGCAAGGAATCCGAGGTTTTTTCACTGATCGGGCCCAAGAAGATCGACATCCCGTGGAAGACGCTCGAGCGGCAGGGATGGATCGCCCAGGCACTGTGCACCGAGATTCGGATCGACCTGCCCGAGCCGCTGCGCCATGAGTACGCCGTGGCCGACGTCAAGGCCAAGTTCCGCATCGCCTCGGAGAACGAGGACAAGGTCCATGCGGTTCGCGAACTGATCCTTCTCCATCCGGACGATCGCATCTTGGTCATCGGTCAGTATCTCAACCAGTTGGAAAAGGTGGCCGCCGAATTCGACGCCCCGATCATCACCGGCAAGACGCCCAACAAGGACCGCGAGCGGATCTATGGGGATTTCCGGGCCGGTCGCATCCATGTTCTGATCGTGAGCAAGGTCGCCAATTTCTCGGTCGACCTGCCCGACGCGTCGGTGGCGATCCAGATTTCGGGAACGTTTGGGTCGCGTCAGGAGGAGGCCCAACGGCTGGGTCGGATACTGCGCCCCAAAACGGGGCGAAACACGGCCCACTTCTACACGTTGGTCACGCGCGAGACGCGCGAGCGGCAATTCGCCATCAAACGCCAGCTCTTCTTGACCGAACAGGGATATCGTTACCGCATCATCGACAGCGTGGACCAGTTGGTCGAGGAACCGGAGACCGAACAGCGCGCCATTTCGTGACAAGGGCCAATCACGGCAAGCCCGCGGGGGAGCGAGGAACGGGCGGATGAAACTGAAAAGCCTACTACGCAAGTCTTCGCCCGAACGACTGCGTTCGATCGCCGACTTTTGGGAAATCCCGCTCAACGGTCAGAGCGCGGCGGCCGATGGCGAGACGCTCGCCGATTATCTCTACCCCCGTCTGCAGTCGCCCTCCCATTTTCGGCAGGCCTATGAGAAGCTGGGCGCCCGCGAGCGTGAATGGGTCTACCTGTCGGCCATCCACGGCGGCGAGCTGCCCGTTGAGGAGTTTCGACGCCGTTGCGGCTTCGACAGCGGCCAGCGCATGAGCGAGGCGGTCACGCGCATGGGGGAGCGGGGTTTCCTGTGGCGCGAGCGTATCCGCGACAAGCTGATCGGGCTGGACCTGGTCGGCATTCCGGAACCCTTTCTGCGCCTGATCGAATTGCCCCCCTACTGGCAGGGCTTCCTCGGGTTTTATCTGCACGGTTTGGGGAGCGTCCAGCTCAAGTGGATCATGGAGAACACTTTGGGCGAAGGCGGTTCATCGCGCGGGAAGCAGGCCCTCGTTCATTATGTCCGCCGCAGGATGCTCGATCCCGAGGGCCTCAAGCACGTCCTGAGCGGCCGTCATCCGACGCAACTGGAGATGTTTCAACAAATCCTGCACAAGAACGGGATGTGCGCGTGGAGAGACCTGCTTGAGGCGGGCGCGTACAAACGGTTCGATCACGGCCGCTCCGAGCTGCTGCGCGAACTCGTCGAGCAATCGGGCTTGGTGTTTGTCTATCGCTCGGCATCCAATATGTACAACAACCTGCTCATCGCTCCGCGCGACGTGGCTTACACGATCCAATCGGGCTACCGTAAGGACGAACGCTCGCTGGAGGAACTTGGCCGGCCGGCGCAAGAGATCAATGCGACCCGTGTTCGCCCGCGGCCGCAACTACCGTCCAGCGTCATCCTCGACAACTCCAACAACATCCTGCGCGACCTCGTGATCCTGTGTGCCTACATCCAGCGCAACCCGGTCAAGATGCTCAACAACGGCAGCCTGGGCCGAAACGATCTCAAAAAGATCGTCCCGCTGCTCAGCCACAACAAGACGCTTAAATACACGACGTACCTGGCCCTGTTCGCGATCGTGCGCAAGCTGATCATCGCCGTGGGCAACCAATGGCGCGTCTCCGGGTCGCTGATCCAGTGGTTGCAACAGGGTCCCCAGGCCTGCTTCCAGGAGGTTTATGATTTTTGGCTCACCGCCAATGAATGGAACGAAGAGTTTGTCGACGGTGACGTCGTCCATGCCGACAACTATCCGCAAGACCTGATCAACATCACCGAACTACGCAAACTGGTTCTGCGCATGTTGCGCAAGCTGCCCAGCCATGCGTGGATCGATTTCAACACGTTCGCCGAGAGCCTACTGCCGCAGATCGCCATCGAGTTGCCGGGGCACGTCGAGCCGTCGCCCGCCGGCAAGTTCAACCGCCATCCCTCATTGATCATCGAGTCGATGTTGGCCGAATCGCTTTATTGGCTCGGCGTGATCGCGCTGGGCGTGGCCGACCTCAACGTCGCCCAGCGGCTGGGTTCGCGCCACAATGACGAGATCGCCCCTTATGATCCCGCGCATCCCCTCACCGGCGGCCTGGTTGGGCGCGACGATACCCGATTCTGTTTCAAGTTAAGCGACTTCGGCGCCGTCCTACTCTCGCGGCCTTACTTGAACCCCGAGAAGGTCTTCGCCCGCATGCCGGACCCCGAACTCCCCTACTGTGAGGAGACGCTGTACTTCACCGTTCAACCCAACCAGGAGATCATCACCCCTCCCGATCTGGCGTTGGACCGTCTCTTCCGGGTCCTTCAGTTCGCCAATATCAAAAAGGTCGACGTCATGACGACCCTCTCGATCACGCGCGAATCCTTGCGGGCGGGGTTGGACACGGGGCTGACGGCGCCGATGATGATCGAGTTGCTCGGGGCATGCTCGCGCAAGGAGTTGCCGGAAACGGTGCGTCAGCTCGTCAATGAATGCGATTCGTGTCACGGCGAGGTCGACATGGGGTTGGCGGGAGGATACCTGAAAGTCAACGATCCGATGCACCTGGAAGAGATCAAGGCCAACAGCAAGATCGCCCCGGCGATCAAGGACGTCTTCGGCGACCGCCTGATCCTGCTCAATCGCACGGCGGATTTCAAGAAGATCGCCCGCGAACTGCAACGCCTGGGTCACATGCCCCATGTCGATTCGGACAGCCTGTATGAGACCAACGATGGGTTGTTCCAGGTGACGCTACGGACCGATGAGCTCTACGACCTGCTGGCGATCCTGCGATTCGCGATCTTGATGGAGGGACAGACCGGCGAGTCGATCTTCGAGGAACGCGTGCGGCCGCTTTTTCAACGCCTCTCGATCAATGCCCAGGATAAATTCAACCCGAAACTCTACGCCGAGTCGATTGCCAAGGTCTTCCTCGGCAAATTCGAAAAGGCGACCCAGAAAACGGTCGACGCGGCCACGAAGAAATATCGCCGGCAGGTCAATCGGCTCATGACACAGATGCCGCGCACCGGCTCATGCTCGGGCTACCGCGGCCAAAACCCGGCCACCGAGCCCCCCGACATCACCCGACTGATCAAATACGCCATCGAAAACGAAGTTCAGGTGCGCATCTGTTATCAACGCTCATCGGGCGAGGTCGTCGACGAGGTGATCGAGCCCGAGGGCCTACAGGCGAAGAAAGTGCACGCTTTCTGCCCGGATCAGGGAGCACATCACACCTACGCACTGGAGCGTGTGCGTTCGGCTTCGATATCCGGCTAAGCGCGTCACGCGGATACTCCGCCTTTTCCAAAGGCACCGATGACATGTGACGCCGGATAATCCACTTCCAGCTGATAAATGAGCTGGTCCATTCCTTGACGATCCACATACTTCGCATCCAGCGCACCCTTCACCGTGATAAGCGCATTTTAAAACTCTCCCGCCGATTGTCCGCATCCAAACGGGATAACGCAAATCAGGGACAGGAAGCATATACTCCTGTGCGTTTTCATTGAGTGGCGCCTCATAGCGCATGAAGGTTTTTTGCGTCGCGGAGCGGATGCCGAAACTTCGCTGAACTGAGCCGCTTCGCACCGACGGCCTTGGGGTATCGCCCTCCCTCAGAGCGCCCCAAGGGCAATTATAAAGCGTCCACCGGTTTGGCGTAAAGGTCATACGTCTCGGCGCCGGTCACCTCGACGTCCGTAAACTCGCCGACCGGCAGCTCCTGGTCCGAATCGATGAAGACTTTGCCGTCGATCTCCGGCGCCTCGGCGGGGCTGCGGGCGACCCAGCGGTCGGTGTGCGGGTCGCGGCCTTCGATCAGGACGCGCGTCTTTTCACCGATTCTTTGTCGATTGAGCTCGTCCGCGATCGGGGCCTGGGTTTGCATCACGGCGTGCCAGCGGCGGTTGCGCACGCGGCGGGGAACACGGTTGTCCATTGCGGCGGCGGCGGTGTCATCTTCCTTGGAGTATTCAAACGCGCCGAGCCGGTCAAAACGCAGCCGGCGCATTCCATCCAGCACAAACTCGTGCTCGGCCCGCGTCTCGCCGGGGAAGCCGACGATCATCGTCGTGCGCAGCGTCAGGCCGGGCACCGCGGCGCGCAGCCGGTCGATCAACTCGAACGTCTTGACCGAATGGAACGGCCGTTTCATCCGGCGCAGCACGTCGGGGTGCAGGTGCTGGAGCGGCATGTCGAGGTAAGGCACGATCTTGGGTTCACTCGCCATCACTTCGAGGAATTCGTCCGTAACGAGTCCCGGATAGTAATACAGACAGCGCACCCAAAAATCGCCCGGCAATGCGCAGAGGTCGCGCAAGAGGTCGGGCAGTCGCACGTCGGGCCAGCGGTCCATGCCGTACATCGACAAATCCTGGGCGACCAGATTGATCTCCTTGACTCCATCGGCCAGGAGCCGCTCGGCCTCGGCAAGCAGAATCTCGCGCGGCACCGAACGCAACTTGCCCTTCATGAGCGGGATCGAACAAAACGTGCAAGTGTGATTGCAGCCGTCGGAGACCTTGAGGAAGGCGTGGGGCGTTTTCTCGAGCCGCCGGCGGCGCATGAGGCGGTAGATATCGACCTGGGGCGACTCGGCCAGGTCCGGACTCTGCCCGTCGCGCCGGTCGGCTTCCAGGATCAGCTCGGTCAGCCGGCGAAACTGACCGACGCCCACCATCCCGTCGATCTCGGGAACTTCCTTGATCAGGTCCTCGCCGTAACGCTGCGAGAGGCAGCCGGCCACGAACAACCGCCGCGGATTGCCCTGGCTCCGCTTGCGCTCGGCGAGATCGAGGATCGTCTCGATCGACTGCCGCTTGGCGCGGTCGATAAACCCGCAGGTGGTGACGACGACGGCATCCAGCGCTCCCCCGCCGTTGGCTTCCCCGTCCACGACCAGTTCGCAGCCCGCCTCCTCGAGCATCCCCGCCAGGTATTCGTTATCCACGGTGTTCTTGTCGCAGCCGAGCGTTACGATCCCAACGCGCATCTTGAACTCGCCTCTGATTCCTTGATCATCCGAGCGCCGACCGTTCATACTATTTGAGATGGCCAAGCGACACTCTCACTTTATCAATTCCGCGCGATGATAAACAAACCCTATTCACCTCCCGGTCAAACGCCGGGCCCGCCCTTGAACCCAACGCCTCCCGCGGATCAGCCGGTTCCCGGCGCGAATCCGCCGACTCGCTCGCCCGGTCCGTGGCTCGCGCTGGTGGCCCTGGGGGTCTGGGTCTACGTGCTGATCGAATGTCGCTGGATGTTGCGCCTGGAGCCGACGGCTCTCGCGGCGGGCAATCTGTTTTCCGTGATGCGTGGCTCCTGGGAGTTTCCGGCAAAGGTGCTCATGGGGCTGCTGGGGGGAGCGGCGGTTTTGTTTTCGGTGACCGGGATCGGCTATCTGGCGCTGGCGGGCATCCCAGGCTGGCGACGGGTGCTGCCCACGATCACCGAGCGACTCGTCTTGGCGCCGCTGGTCGGGGCGGTTCCTTTTTCATTGGTCATCCTCGGGGCGGGACTGGCGGGTTTCGGCTCGCCCGCGGCTTGCGAGGGCCTTCTGGCAGGCGGTTTGGTGATCGGGGCGCTGGGCTGGCGCATGCTGGTCTCGGAATGGAGGACGAAGCGCAAACACGCGCTCCCGGCGAGCCACCCGCCGTTCACGGTGTTCCTATGGGTCCTCATCGGCCTGCTCGCGCTGCTCATCGTGCCCTACACACTTTCGCCCGCCGTCGAGTCCGATGAGCTGCGCTATCATCTGGCCGCGCCGGCCACCTGGCTGCGCGACGGGCGAATCCACACTATCCCCCACCAGGCCTTCTCCAACTTCCCGTTCCTCGCCGAGATGTTGTTCATGGCGGCGATGGCGGTCGGCGGCGGCGAGGCGGCCAAGCTCGTCCATCTGGGCGTGGCACCGGTCTGCGTGGGTCTGGTCGCTTTACTGACAAGGCGTTGGATCGGGGAACGCCGGCGCGACTCGACGGCATTGGCCACCGGGCTTGTTTTCGCGCTCATCCCCTCGGTCCCCATCATCGCGGCCTGGGGTTTCATCGCCATGTTCGTGGCGGCTTACTTTCTGGCGTTTGTCTACGTAACGGGGCGTTCGCTCGCACAGCCGTCACGCGGGTCCGCCGGGCTGGTCGGCGTGATTGCCGCCGGTGCTCTGGGGACGAAGTACAGTCTGGTTCCCCTGGTTGGGGTGCTCGGGATCGTCTGGTTGATCATGCGATGGCGGCAAGGGGGTCCCGGAAAGGCACTGCGCGCGCTGGCCACCGTCGTGATCGTGGATCTGCTTTTGGCGGGGCCGTGGTACGTGAAAAACCTGGTCTGGACCGGCAATCCCGTTTATCCGGGGGCACACTCCGTCTTCGGCGGCGGTGAGTGGTCGGCCGAGAACACGGCCCTGTTCCTCCGCAAAGCCGGCGATAAGGGGATGCATTTGAATATCGACTCCCCCCTGCGCGGCCCCCTCGAGTTCCTGATTTCACCCTTCACGACCCTCTTCCATCCCGACAAGTTCGGATTCCACTTCACCGGGCCTCTTCCACTGATGGGCGCGGTGCTGGTGGTTTGTTGGATCATCGCGTGGGCGATGGGGGGCGGTGGGCGCGCGATTCGGACTTCGGGGCGGGCAGCGATACCTCCGTGGTGGATCGTCCTGGCCTTGATCGGCTCCTGGGGACTCTGGTTCGTCACGTATCAGAGCATCCGATTCTTGTTGCCGACGCTGGGGCTGGCGTTGGCGGCGGGCGGCGTGGCTTGGTCACGCTGGATGCGGGCGCCACCGAATTGGATGGCGCGCTTGGCCCATATCCTCCTGATCGTCGCGGTCCTCATGTGCTTCAATCTCACGTTCACGATCCTCGGCTCGCCGTCGGCCGCGGGGGGCGCCGGCAAGACCGACGCGATCGCGACCGGGCTCGGTTTCCAGCGGCCCGAACACTACCTGGCCCGGCGGCTCAAGTACTACCGAGCCGCCCAGTGGCTGGGCCGTCATGCGGGGCCGGGCGAGAAGGCCCTGCTGGTCGGCGAGCACCGCACGCTCCATTTCCCACTTCCCATCGTCGCCAGCGACTGGTTCGACACGCCCCAACCTCTCCCCTGGGTCCGCCGGACGCCCGACAACGACCGGATGCTCGACGTCCTGCTGCGCGAGGGAATTCGCTACATATTCTACAACAAGGGAGAACTGGACCTCTACCGCGCCTCCGACTTCATCCCGCGCATGAGCCAAACAGAGTATGAGCGCATCGAAACGCTTTGGGATCACCCCCGCCTGACAATGATCCACCAAAGCCCGCTGGAAGGCATCTTGATCTACGAGATCGCTCCCACGGACTCCTAGGCGTCTCCAAAAATTCAGTCCCGGCAGGGACGATTGCTTTCAGCCCGCCACGCAAGTGGCGGGAAATCAGACCGATAACGAATTGGAGTCCCGTAGGGACGACTGCAGACCGGATTCTTAGAGGTCCCCTCCTGAACCTCTAGGCTATTCCTCGATGATTCAATCGGCGCACACGATGCAGATCGTCCCGCCCAGACCACTCCGACATTGCTCCCATGCCGGGCGGTGGCCGCTCAATCAAACAGATCGTCGAATGCCACACGCTCCAAAACGTCCAGCTTGGTCTCTCGCGAAGCGTTGAGCACGCGGCCGCCGATCCCTTCGATGGACTCCCTGGCCACCTGGAAGGCCCGGCGTTGGGCTTCCAGGTCGGGCCGTGTCCAGGTCTCGCCGGGCTTGCGATAGTCAGGGTGAAAATGGTTACGCTCGCCGTGCGAGACGAGGATCTCGCCTGAGATGGGGAGCGACTTGCCGGTCGATGGCGACAGGGTGAACGAGAAGTCGAGGCCGATAAGATAGATCTCGCGCACCCCCATGTAGACGGCCATTTGCAAACAGAAATAGAGGATCGTGTGGCCCCCGTGGGAGCCTTTCATCATGTCGCTCGAAAACCCGAGCGTCTGTTCTCCGTGCTGGTCGCGAGGATGCGGCAAGAGATAAATGACGGTCGCGCGCCGGTCGGGCAGCAAAATGTCGGCGGCTTCCCAGCTGTAGAGCTTGTCCAGCTTCAGCGAGCGCAATTCGCGGCGGTTGTTCAACGCGACGAGCTCGTCGGCCACGGCCAGATACGTCGGGCGCCACTCGGTCCGCGCGAAGGCCAGGTAGACCTTGTTGCACCCGATCGTCAACTCGCCCTTGAGCCGGTCCAGGTCGCTGATCCTGAGGCTCGGGCCGTTGCCGATGATAAAGCAGCGCCGCCCGACGTGGCGGTCCTTGAGCCTGGCGATCCGCGCGTCGTTGAACACCATCTGAAGCCCCGACGGCGTCACCGGGATCTTGTGATACTTGATGAAAGTCGGGAGTTTGCGGAGTTTGGTCCGGATGAAACTAATCACGGCCACGCTGCGGAAGGTCGGTCGAGATCACCCCGCCCGCGCTTCCCCGTGGCGAAGCGAGAACAGCGCCTTGGCGATCTCGAGGTCCTCTTCGGTTTTGATGATGTGGCCGGCAAGCCGGTCGAGCGGGAAGAAACCGACGCTACCGCTATAGGTCGCCACGCGTTCGGCTTCATGGGCCGTCTTATAGACCGCCGAGCGCCAGCCGGAGATGCTCCAGGTAATGCGCTGGATCGGGGTCAAGTCCTGCGAGTTGGTCTTGTGCTCGAACGTGAAGTTGACCGGCTCCCCGTCCATCGCACATTCGATCTGCTCCAGCGTGCAACTGAGCATCACGTCGTGCGATCCCTCGACCATCGCCTCGGCGAACCCCTTGACCTCCTCGGCGGTCAATAGCGGCGCGATCGAATGGACCTGAAACAGGTAGTCGCAGTCATGTTTGGTGAGGAACTCGTAGACGTAATGCTCGCTGGTGGCCTCGTTATTGGCCAGTTCGTCGGGGCGGCGGTGGAATTTGACGCCTTCGTTTTGAGCGATCTCGGCGAAGACGTCCGCCTCGGAATTGACCCAGATCTCATCGAAGACGTCCGCCTGGACGCACTTACGGATCGCCCAGGTGATGATGGGCGCGCCGTGGATCTCACGCAGGTTCTTCTGCTTGAGCCGCTGGCTCCCCAGCCGCGCCGGGATCATCGCGAGCTTGATCATCTCAATCCTCTCGGGCCGGGCATCGCGGCCTCAGCCCCACAACGTTTCATGGGCCGCAACCCGTACGCGCCTTGCCCATTTGTTCTTTGGCGACGGCTCCAAGGAGACGTAACCCCCCGCGGAGCGGACGATCGCGACCCCCGCCGCCACGTCCCACAACATGATTTCATCCTCGGCGTAAGCCTCGACCCGCCCGCACGCCGCCCAGGCCAGCGAGATCGCCGCCGAGCCGATCATACGGGTCTTCTTGAAGCGGCGGAAGTGCTGGATCATTTCGGCGAATCCCTCGACGCTGTAATCGCGCCCCACCGGCAACCCGGTCGCCAGGACTGCCTGGGATGGGTCGCGGATTTCGGACACCGCTGTTTCCGTTCCGTTCAACCGCGCCGCGTCGCCGGTGCCGCCGCTGAAAAGTTCATCCCGATTGAAATCATGGATGACCCCCAAGATCGGGTCCATCCCTTCGACCAGCGCAATCGAAACTCCGCAGATCGGGATGCCGCGCTTGAAATTCAACGTGCCGTCCAGCGGGTCGATGACCCAAAACGGTCCCCCCGCGGGCACCCCATGTTCGCCGCTCTCCTCGGCCAGGACGGGATGGGAACTCGCGCCACGGAGCCGATCCAGGATCAGTTGCTCGGCTTCCCGGTCGGCCTTGAGTTTGATGTCACGGCCCTCGGCCGACAAGACCTCCTTGGCGCCCCCGGCAAGCTCGGCGAGCAACCGTCCGGCCTCCTTCGCCGCCTGTTGGGCCAGTTCTAACTCCCGGCTCCATTTCATGCCGGGATTCCCAGGTCCCGGAGCAGGTTCCTGACCGCCTCCACCTCCATTTCACGGCGGCACTGGAAGGTGAATGTCCCCCCGTGCGGCGTCAAGAGAACCTGTTCCATTCCAACCAACCGCCCATGGTAAGGTTCCTCCCAAAAGGCGTCAAACCATGCCCCCGCCACCTTCCCGCTCTCCAGCGCCTCGAGCAGCGCGTTCTCGTCAACCAAGCCGCCGCGGGCGCTGTTGAGCAGGACGACACCGTCGCGCATCCGCTCGAACTGCTCGGGGCCGAGCAGGACCTCCTCGCCGCTGAGGTGCAGCGAGATCACCTGGGCTTGGGCCAGGCCCTCCTCTAGACCAACAAGCTGCTCGCCGCCGGTCAGCGAAGAGGGATCGATGAAGGGGTCCGCCACCAGGAGCCGCGCGCCGAACGGTTGCAGCATCTGGGCCACACGGCGGCCGATCCGCCCATATCCGATCAGCAGGACGTTGGTTCCGATCAGCCCGGTCGTGACCTCTTTGGGCCATCCTCCGGCATGGAACGCCGCATTGATCCTGACCAGCCCGCGGCACAGCGCCAGCATCGCCGCCACGGTCAACTCTGCGACCGGCTGCGTCGGCGGCTCCGGCGTGTTCGAGACCTTCACGCCCAGTTCCTCGGCCGCCTCCAGATCGATGTTCGAGACGCCAATCCCCACCCGCGCCAGTGCCTTGAGCTTCGGCACGGCGCTGCTCAGCACCCGTCGGTTCAGGGGTTCCAACCCGGCGATAAGGCCATCCATCCCTTCGAGATGCTCGATGACTTCATCCTCGGTCAAACGCCGCCCGTAGGGGTTTGGGACAAACTCGATCCCGCTCTCGCGAAGCAAATCGGTGGGGGCGGAATCTTCGGCGGCGAACAAGGATGCGCCGATGGCTACTCGATGGGTCATGGGCGGCTTTCCAAGCGGTGCATTATCGGACGACCTTGGCCAAGTTGGCGGGATTCGGATTGTCCGCGCCGCTCGCGGGCCGGTCGGCCGCGTAGATATCGAAGACCAGCTTCATGACCTTGAACGCGTCCTCGGAATCGCCGCAGACAATAGGTTTGTCACCCAGGACGCAATCGACGAACTCCTCCATCTCGAGCTGCCAGGACGGATCGGTGTCGAAGTAAATCGCCTCCTCGCGCGGCTTGCCCGCGGCGAAACCGTCCTCGAACTGCTTGCGCGCGATCACGATCGTCTCGTCGCCGTAGCTGCGCGTCGAGGACAGAATGCCGTTGACGCTCAGGTAGCCGTCGGTCAGGAATATCTCGAGCGAGAAGCGGTGTTTCCAGTGCGTGCTCGAACTGTGAATCATCGCGATCCGGCCCTGGCGGTCACGCAACAGCGCGAAGGCGTTGTCCTCGACCTCGATGTCCCAGTAGGCCGTGTCGACCATGCTCTTGATCTCGACGAATTCGCCGCAGAACAGGCGGAACAGGTCGAGCATGTGGATGCCCTGGTCCAGCAGGATGCCGCCGCCGCACATCTCTTTTTTGCTGCGCCAGCTATGCTCGAACCCCCCGCCGCCCGACTTGCCGTAAATCCCGCGCAACCACAGAATCCGGCCCAGCCGTCCACTGTCAATGATCCGTTTGGCTTCCTGGATGCCCGCGTGGTAACGGTGGTTGAAGCCGAATTTGAGCTTGAGCCCGGGGTTGCGCTTCTCCGCCTCGATCATCTGTTCAATGTCGGCCACGCAGGCGCCCGGCGGCTTCTCGCTGAAGACGTGCTTGCCGGCGTCGAGCGCCGACGTCACGACCTCGCGCGTCACATGATTGGGCGTACAAACGATAACGGCGTCCACGTCGGACTCGACCACGTCCTTGTAGTTTTGACTCAGCTCGAGGCGCGGGTAGTCGGCGAAGTTTTCGCTATCGGGGTCGGCGCCGACGGTCAGCACCGCGTCGGGATGGGCCTCGACCTCGCGCGCGCGGATGCGGCCCATCTTGCCGAGCCCAACAATGCCGATTTTCAATGGCTTATTCACCGTAATCCCTTGGCAACTTTATTTTGAACAGAAGCGCGCAAAGATCGCAAAGCCTGCCCTGCTATATAGCCGCGCAGTAAGTAAGAGGAAATTCATGCAGATGTTGCGACTATTATAATTGACTCCTTCAAGTATTGCATTTACTGAATCCAGTGCGCGGCTATAATAGTGGCAAAAGCCTCCAATTCCGTTCTACTCGGCAACTTCAACTCAATCTCAATCTTTGCGTCCTTCGCGACCTTCTGTTCAAATCCCGTTCCCTTCAGTGGTGCAGCTTGCGCCCACGCTTCATCGCCAGGTAGCCCGTCATCACGTGTTCGAGAATCGAGAATAGGTCCTCGACCGGCCCATATTCGTCGGGCGTGGTCGGCACGTGGACGCACACGTCGCACAGGTCCTTGAGTCGGCCTCCCTCGAACCCCGTCCAGCCGATGACCCGCCCGCCGCCGGCCTGGGCGAAGCGGACGCCGCGGATGATGTTCTCGCTGTTGCCGCTGACCGACAGGGCGATGATCGTATCCCCCGGCCGCATCATCGTCTGGAGCTGATAGGCGAAAATCTCCTCGTAGCCGACGTCGTTGGCGATGGCCGTCAGCGACTCCACGTTGTCAGTCAGCGAGATCGCCCGGAACGGCGGCTGGCCCTCGACCCACGCCCCGGCCACGACGTCGTTGACGAAATGCGAACAGGTCGCCGAACTCCCCCCGTTGCCGATCAAAAAGACCGTGCCGTCGTCCTGGTAGGTCTGCTCGACGATATCGATCGCCTTTTCCATCCGTTCGACGTCCACGCTTTGCATGATCTCGGCCATGCGAGTGAAGTAGTCGCGGGCGTACTGCGCGCCCGACTCCGCCGACTCAAAAAATGCACTGAGCTGATACTTGCCGGCCTCGTTCGCGATTTGCAGCTTTTCGGTTGTGCTTGCCATGGCCCTATTCCTTCTTGCCCGCCACGCGCACGTGCGAACTGAGCCGGTGCTTCTGCAGGAACTCCTGGAAGTCGGCGAGGGCCCGCCGGTCGCGCTGGTGGAGCAGGTAGTCGATGAAATTCGGCAGCCGGATCGAGGGGTCGAGTTCGGCGGCGCGCTGGACGAACTCCACGTCGAGCTGGCCCGGCGTGCTCAGTTCGACCACTTCGAACCCCAACCGCTCATAAAGCCGACCGATCCCCTCGATCGACATCAGGTTGAGGTGTTCGGGGACGTAAATGTAAGGCGCCTTGTCCCACAACACGCGCAGGTCGAACCCGCTGATGGTCCGGGTCGTGGCGAAGATCATCCCCCCCGGCGAGAGCATCTCCCTGGCCGAGTGGAGGTAATCGAACGGCGAGAACTGGTGCTCGAGCTGCTCGAAGGCACTCAGGGCGCACAGGTCGTCGACCGGCCCGCCGCTGACCTCGGCCCCGGCCTCGCGGCACGCCTCGGCCACCCCCTCCAGCGGCCCGATGCTGAACAACTCGTCGAACAGATGCAGCCTGCCGATCTCCTCGAAGATGACCGGATAGTTCGTCCCCAGGTCGGCGTAGCGGCCCGACCGCGAGGACCCCGCCTCCTCCAGAATCCAGCCCAGCCACGAGACGTTGGAACGTAGGATATGGACACGCCGGGCCTGCTCGGTCGCCTGACTGAGGTGCTCGGCCCGATACTGGGCGGCCCGCGAGTGGCAATAATAGTCCCCCAGCTGGTCGGCCGAGGGCCGCGGCGAAACGTAAACCGACCCGCACTCAGCACATTGGAGATAATGGAACCCGTCTTTGTCGAAGACCTCGGATTTCTCCTTGGCAGCGCAAGCGGGGCAGTCCACGTCGACCAGGCCGGCCGGGTCGCCGAAAAAGCACCGCGACTCCTCGATCGAGATCTCGCGAAACCGGCTCAGCAGCTTGGCGGGCCGGATGTCCGACTCGTGCAGATCACTTTGGACGACCACATGCTTCATTATTCAGCGCCCCGATGAGGCTCAAAACCCATCCACCGCGTAAGTTCACCGCGATCAGTCTTGTAACCTATCCAATGTATGCCTTTGGGCGGCCATTGTCAAAAGGAACCCGCCGCCGGGGGGGACGGGCGGGCGTGATCCAGATTTGGGAGTCAAAGTCGCCTCGATGCCTGACCCCCGTTCGTGCTCGTGCTCGTAATCGTAATCGGTCTCTTCACTGCGTCCCCCCTCGTTTGTGGCCCGAAAAAAAGACCGATTACGATTACGAGCACGAGCACGAGCACGAGGCTACAGAAGGGGAACCTCGCCCTCTCCCTCTCCCTCGCCCTCTCCCCCGCCGCCGGGTGAATTTTGGATGGTGGATTCGCGATCACGGTGTTATGATCCCTCCGTTTTTGGCCCGATTTACGAGAATAAAAACCAGAAAGCCACCCTCCAGAGGGGCCTGATCCATGAACGAGCGACGACTCTACATCGCAAGCTGCATTGCCCTGGTCACTGCGGCGATGACCTTTTCGATCCGAGCCGACGCGATCCCGGCGATCATGGCGGATTTAAACTTCACCGACGAGCAGATGGGAAGGATCGCCGGTCCAAGCATGTGGGCTTTTGCCATCTCGATCCTCTTGAGCGCCATGATCTTGGACAAAGTCGGGATGGGTCGACTGATGGTCATGGCCTTTTGGGCTCACGTCGGCGGCGTGGTATTGACCATTTTCGCATCCGGATTTTGGGCGATGTGGACCGGGACGCTTCTCATTGGCCTGGCCAACGGTTTCGTGGAGGGGGTGATCAACCCCCTGACCGCCACCATCTACAGGAAAGACAAATCCAAATTCCTCAACATCCTCCATGCCTGGTGGCCGGGTGGCCTTGTTATTGGCGGCTTGCTCGGCTATGCCCTGACCAAGACGATTGGGTTGGACGCCGAGGACGCGAGCCTTGAGACGATCAGCCTGGGTTGGAAGATCAAAACGGGCCTGATCCTGATCCCCACGATCATCTACGGGATCATGATTCTCGGTCAGAAGTTCCCCGAGACCGAGCGGGTCACCTCGGGCATCTCGTACGGCGATATGTTTAAGGAGATCTGGCGGCCACTGTTCATTCTGTTCGCCATCCTTATGATGTTGACGGCGGCCACCGAACTGGGGCCGGACCAATGGATCGTCCATATGCTGCAAAAATCCATTAACATGAAAGACAGCATTCTCATTCTTGTCTACACGTCGGGGATCATGTTCGTGCTGCGCTTTTTCTTGGCGGGCTGGATGGTAAGATGGCTTACCCCGATCGGCGTCTTGGTTTTTGCCTCCGTTTTCTCCGCCATTGGGCTGCTCGCGCTCAGTTCCACGAAAACGGCGATCACCGTCTTCCTCGCGGCCACGATCTTCGGCATTGGTAAATCGTACTTCTGGCCGACGATGATGGGCGTTATCGCCGAACGGGTGCCCAAGGGCGGCGCGCTGGCGCTGGGGGTCCTGGGAGCGGCCGGCGTTTTCTCGGCCGGCTGGATCACGGTTCCAACGATGGGGTGGCTTCAGGACCACTACTCGATTGTCAAATTGCAAGAGGTCTCGCCGACAACCCTGGAAATGGTGATCAATGAAAAGGGAACCGGTTTGGATAAGCACAAAGTGCTGGCACTTGAAGGCGCCAATGACAAGGCCGCCGTGGATCAGGCCGATATTCATTCGGCCGTGATGACGTTTCGCTGGGTCGGCCTGATTCCTTGCATTCTCGCCGTCGTATTCGCCCTGGTCTTTTTACATTACAGGTCACGGGGCGGTTATCGGGCAGACTACATCCATGGGGATGCGGAAGATTAGCGATCGCGCCGCCGACCTATTCCCTAAACCTCCCCGCCGCTCTGGACGCCAATGCACTACTTCATCCTGCGCCGCCTCTCTCATGGATTGTTGATTCTGTTGGGGGTGTCGTTTCTCACCTTTTTCATCATCAACCAGGCGCCCGGCGATTATCTGGACCGCTATCGCTTGGACCCGCAAATCCCCAAGCATTGGATCGAGGAGGAGGAAGAGCGGCTGGGGCTGGATAAACCCTGGATCGTCACCTATTTTCTCTGGCTCAAGGGCATCGTCACACACCTGAACTTCGGCAAGTCGTTCCAATACAAAGAGCCGGTCTTTGAGATCCTGAAGGGCCGTGTGCTCAACACGCTGCTTCTCTCGTTCTGCTCGATCGTGTTTGCCTGGGTCGTGGCGATCCCGCTAGGGATCATGGCTGGCCACCTTCAGTATTCATGGTTTGACAAAGGGTCCTCGGTCGTCGCCTTTGTGGGCCTTTCGATCCCCAACGTCTTCTTGGCGTTGCTCGCCATCTATTTCGCCGCCCAAACAGGCTGGTTCCCCACCGGCGAGATGCGGGACAATGTCCACTGGGACGGTTTCACCCGCTGGCAGAAATTCCTGGACGTGGCCCATCACCTGGTCTTGCCCACGCTGGTGCTGGGCACGGCCATGACGGCCGAACTGATGCGCCAGATGCGCGGCCAACTCCTTGACGTGTTGCGCGCCGACTATATCCGCACGGCCCGCGCCAAGGGGGTCTCCGAGAGGGCGCTGCTGTTCAAGCACGCCGTGCGCAATGCCATCAATCCGCTGATCACGCTCTTCGGGTTTTCGCTGGCCAGTCTGCTTTCGGGCTCGGTCCTGGTCGAGCAAGTGACCAGTTACCCCGGCCTGGGACGCCTGACGGTCCGCGCCTTGTTCGATCAGGACATCTATCTGGTAATGGCCTCGGTGCTCGTGGCCACCACGATGTTGATCTTGGGCAACCTGATGGCCGACATCCTGCTGGCATGGTCCGATCCGCGCATAAAGATCGAGGACAGCCTGACGGAGTAGCGATGAGCGAACCGACTCAAGACCCCCCGGCCCCGGACGCCCCCAAATCCCCCTGGCGCATCGTCATGGGACGGCTGCTGCGCAACCGGTTCGCGCTGCTGGGGGGGATGATCCTGGGGGTCCTGTATCTATCGGCGATCTTCGCCAACTTCTTCTCGCCCTATGACCCCGAGACGTCCTCGGATACGACCCACCATCCGCCCCACCACATCCGGTTCGTCGACCAGGAAGGGAAATTCCACCTACGGCCCTTCATTTATCGATACGCGATGACCGACTTGCTGCGACGCGCGTACGGGGTGGACACCTCCGAACGCTATCCGATCCAATTCTTCGTCCAGGGCGAACCGTATCGGTTGCTCGGCCTGTTCGAGACTCGCCGGCGCCTGTTCGGCGTGGGCGGGGGCGATCAGGCCGGCGTGCGCATCTATCTGCTGGGTAGCGACTGGAACGGGCGCGACCTCTTCTCGCGCGTCCTGCACGGGGGCCGCATCTCGCTCAGCATCGGGCTCATCGGGATCATGATCACGATGAGTCTGGGGATGCTGGTGGGCGGGATTTCGGGCTACTTCGCGGGCTGGGTCGACTTGGTGATGATGCGGGTCGTGGAGCTTTTGATGTCCATCCCCGGGCTCTATCTGATCCTGGCCTTGCGCGCCGGGCTCTCGGGTGACAGCCCGTTCCTGCATTGGCTGTTCAGGCTCGAAGAGGGCGAGCATCTGGGTTCGGGTCAGATTTATTTGCTGATCGTGGCCATCCTGGGTCTGGTGGGCTGGGGCGGGACCGCTCGCGTCATCCGGGGTCAGGTCCTGGCCGTCAAGGAGTTGGACTACGTGCGCGCGGCCCGCTCGCTCGGCGCCTCCCACCTGCGGATCATTATCCGTCACCTGTTGCCGAACACGTTCACCTACGTCATCGTCTCGGCGACGCTGGCGGTGCCCGCCTATATCCTGGGCGAGGTGGCGCTCAGTTTCCTGGGCGTGGGCATCGAGGAGCCGACCCCCTCGTGGGGGCTCATGCTCCACGACGGCCAGACCCTGCACACCTTGACGAGTGCCCCCTGGATCCTGGTGCCGGGGGTTTTCATCTTTGTCACCGTCTTCGCGTTCAATTTCCTGGGCGACGGCCTACGCGATGCCCTCGACCCCAAAGCTGTCGAATGAGCCCGTCGCCCCGCACTGGCTCTGTCGGCCGGTCCGTTTTTGACGGAATCCGCCTGACGCTGAGTCCGCCGCATGCGGCCCAATGAAGACCTGGTTCTCCAAGTACTGGAAAAAGTTGGCCCTGTTGGCGGCCGCGCTGCTCTTGGGGATGGTTTCGTCCGAAGTCGCCTATCGTATCTACACGACCGCCAAGTATCACAAGGTGCTGAGAAACTTCAGCAGCCCACCTTGGGTGTTGCATCCCGGCCAGTCGTTTGAGTACCTCATGGCCCCCAACACTCGAGGCCGGCTCCATTTCCTGACCGACACCAGTCGGGCGTTTTCCTACATCATCAACCGAGACGGATTTCGCGGCCGTCCTTTTGACGGTGCCGGCCCCGACGTGGCCAAAGTGTTGCTTCTCGGTGATTCTTATACGTTCGGCTGGGGACTGGAGGAGGACGCGCCCCGTTTCCCCAGGCTGGTCGAGCGAGCGCTCAACGCGGACGGGCCGACCATCCGCTGCCTCGTCTATAACGCGGGGATGCCGGGGTATAACACCGAACAAGAGCACCATCTGCTCTCACGACTGGGCCGGGAACATGCCTTCGATTTGGTCGCGCTCAACTACGCGATGAACGACGCGGAACCCCAGCACACCGTCCCGATCCCCCCGCGACAGTACTACCGCTATTGCGGCTTGTGGCTCCCCGAGAGGTTGAAGGAGATCCTCAACGCGAAACTCTTCGGGGGCCGGTCGGTCTTCCACGTTCGGAAAAGCACCCCATCATTCGACTATCTAGTGGGTTTTGGGCCGGATAGCCCGAAAGCAAAAGCATCGAGAGACGCGCTGGAAGGGATTGCCCGATGGTGCCACGCGCGCGGGATCGCTCTGGTCGTGTTCATCCTGCCCGACGTCAGCCAACCGCTGGACGCGTCCTACCCCTGGACGCCGATCCACGAGAAAGTCGGCCAATGGGGTCGAATGCTCGGTGTTCCGACCTTCGACCTACTGCCGACGTTCCGTGATCGTCCCCATCACGAATACATGATCGAGGGCGACGGGCATCCCAACGCGCGCGCCCATCAACTCATCGCCGAGAGCATCCTCCCTGCCGTCAGATCCACGCTCGGCGCCGCTCGGGTCCGGGATGAATGAGCGACGGAACCTGTTGGATCCCTTCCCACGCGCGCAATCGAGTAGGGGCGTTCCTTGCGGTTCCCCCCTCTCACACCACCAGACGTGCTCATCGCATCCGGCGATTTCCGACGGATTGCAGCGCAAGATGCCGTTTCAGCATCTTGCGCCAAGGCTCGTCCTTCGCTCGGCTCCGACAACGCTTGCGGCTCCCCATCCTCAGTGTTTCGGGTTGGAAAGTCCCCGGCCCAAGGGGATGCAGGGCTCACGGCCCACTCCGTGTTTTGCGGCCGCTGTGCGTCGTTCGAGCTTCGCATGACTGCTCCTTGCTCCTTCGGATTCGGCCCTTCCCGCGCATAAGGGGCGCAGTACTATGGCCTCGGCTGAACTTCTGCCGCTCCCTCGCACCGCCTCGCGCCTGCGCGCCCGTAGTGCTACTGCGCGCAGGCGCGACGACGCCCTTGCCTCCGGCTAGCGGTTCCGCTCAGACGGCCCGCAGAGGAATTCCACCTCCTAGCTCCATGCCATGCGTGGCGTACTATGAATAGCCAGGGGTCTCAACCCCTGGACGTGGGTCCCGAGACATCACGACCCTGGAGGGGTGGAACGGGCCGCGTCACGTTATGGTTCAAACCTTTCAAGGTTGTGGCAATTTGGGGCCGCGAACCGTGGGTTGACACCCACGGCTAATCACATTCGACCCCTGCCAGGTCGAGCATGAGGACGGATTTGATTTGTGCCCCCGGCCGGCAAGGGTGCATCATTGCGTCTATTCTTATGTTTCGTTGTGAAGCCCCCGGCTCCATGGACAACTCTTAATCGGTCTTTTTCTCCGGCCACGAACGAGGTGGGACGCGATGATGGGGTCGATTACGATTACGTGTGTGCGGCCAATGAATCGACACGCATGACCTGTGCCCTTCCACCCGATTCTATCATCCAAATCCGTTATTGAAGACGATCCCCCAGTATTGTAAATATATGGGATGTCTAGCTCCGTTTGTCGCGTTTGCGCGTCTTGACATGGATAAAGCACACAATGCATTCCACATCTAAACTCGTCTAGTTTTTAACATCACCCCGGAGCACGGAGCGTCAATGATCACCCAAAAATACACCATGAAGCTGGCCAAGTTCATGATCGCCATGGGCTGGACGGATCATCGGCTTGAGGAATCGGAAATCAATGCCCTCAAGGACCTGTTGTTCCAGTTGCCGCACATCTCGGGCGAGATGTGGGCCGAGCTGGAAATCTACATGGACTCCCATGTCTGCGAGGGCGAGGGCGAGCGCTTGCTCGACGATCTGCTCGACTCGACGACCAAGGCCGAGCAGAAAGCGCTGGTCATCGAGACGGTCACCGACCTGTTCAAGGCCGACGGCGTGTTGTCGGACGAAGAACGCTGGGCACTCGATGAGCTGAAAGAGTCGCTCGATCGCCACGATACGGGTTTCCTCGGCCGCCTGGGCCGGTCCGTCGCCGGAGCCATCACCCGCCGCAAGAAAACCGCCGCCGAAGGTCCCAACCGCGAACAGCGGCTCGACGATTTCGTGAAAAACATCATCTATTACAAACTCGCCAGGCGTCTGGAGTCCGAGGGGCGGGAACTGAACCTGCCCGAGGACGAGGTGCGCAAGATCTGCCTGGCGGCCGGCCTGATGTCGAGGGTCGCCTGGCGCGACGCCCGGCTCAGCGAGCGCGAGGAGAAAACCATCGTCGATATCCTGACATCGACCTGGGGCCTGCCGATCATCGAGGCGAGATTGGTGGTCGAGATCAGCATCGCGCCCGAGCTGCGTGATCTGGACCGGGTCGGTTTATGCCGAGGATTTTATGAGTTTACGAACCACGAGGATCGATTGGCCTTCGTCCGCTGCCTCTTTCAGATCGCCAACGCCTGCGGAAAAACCTCGAACGATGAAATCGAAAAGATCCGCGTCTTGGCCGACGGCCTCAAACTGACGCGCCGCGAATTCATCGCCGCCAAATTGACCATTGATCGGGAGGACCGGGCGGGGTTGTAGGGCTTATCCAAAAGAGTTGCGAGTGGGGTTCGGGGCGCAACGGATGAGGTCGACTTGAATACCGGCCCCGCCCTCCCTAATGCCCGCCCCCGCGGATGATGCTGAACGCGTGCAGCAGGTATGGCAACAGGGCGTTGAGCGAATCGTTGACGCCGCCGGTCGAGCCGGGCAGGTTGATGATGAGCGTCTGCCCGCGCATGCCTGCCCGGCCCCGCGAGAGCATCGAATAGGGCGTCCGCTCCTGGCCATGGGCGCGGGCGGCTTCGGCCAGGCCGGGGACCTCGCGTTCGATGATTTTCTCCATGACTTCGGGCGTGTTGTCGCGCGGGCCGAGACCTGTGCCGCCGGTGGTCACGACCAGGTCGAGCTTTAGCTCGTCGGCGAACATGGTCAGCGTTTCGAGGATGGTGTCGGGCTGGTCGGGGATGACGTTGTAACTGGCCACTTCCAACCCCTCTTTCTGGAGTCGCTCGAAGATCAGCCGGCCCGAGCGGTCGTCCTTCTCGCCAGCGGCCACCGTGTCGGACATGACCAGCACCCCCGCGCGCAGGCCCAGATCGCTTGGCCGCCGGAAGTCGGTCTTGCCGCCCTTCTTACTGATCAGGCGGACACTGGTGATCTCCATCGTCTTGTCGACCATCTTGAGCATGTCGTAGAGGTTGAGCGCGGCGACCGACGCGGCCGTCAGGGCCTCCATTTCGACCCCCGTCTTGTGGATCACCTTGACCGAGGTCTCAACGTCGATCTGGTCCTCGCCCAAGGTGAATTCGACGCCGACGTGGTCGATCAGCAGCGTGTGGCAATAGGGCAGGATCTGGCTGGTGTTCTTGGCGGCCATGACGGCGGCGGCCTTGGAGACCTCGAGCGGATCGCCCTTGGGGACCCTGCGCTCGCGGATCAACCGAATCGTCGCGGGGCTGACCTTGAGCGTGGCGCGCGCCGTGGCGACGCGGAGGGTCTTGATCTTGGGGCTGATGTCGCGCATTGACCGCGGGCTTAGGGCTTCTCTTCTGGGGACTTTGGGCCAGTGAGGCACTCAATAGAACACAGATTCAACGGATCAGCACGGATAAACATAAAGAGAGCCGAGCGTTGATTGGGTCATATCCATGTGTCTAATCAGTGAGAATCCGTCTGATCCGTCCAATCTGTGTCCTATTTCACTTAAAATCAAGAGACATATCCCTTACCCTACACAGAGGGCCATGCCTTGGGAATAAACACCTTCTGAAACCCACGGGGCCTTGACATGACCACATCAGACTTTTCCCACGAAGAGATTGAACGCTACCGCCGCCACCTGCTCCTTCCCGAAGTGGGGATGGCGGGGCAGCGGCGGCTTAAGGGGGCGCGGGTGTTGATTGTCGGGGCCGGGGGGTTGGGTTGTCCGGTCGCGATGTATCTGGCTGCGGCGGGCGTGGGGCGATTGGGACTGGTCGATTTCGATCGCGTGGACGCGACCAACCTCCAGCGCCAGCTTCTGTATCGCACCGCCGACACCGGGCGGCCCAAGCTCGAGGCCGCCGCCGAAGCGCTCGCCGCGATCAACCCCCACGTCGAAATCACCCCGCACCCCGTCCGCCTCACCGCCGCCAACGCCCTGGACCTGTTGGGGCCCTACGATCTGGTCGTCGACGGGACCGACAACTTCGCCACGCGCTACCTGGTCAACGACGCCTGCGTGCTGCTCGGCAAGCCGAACGTATACGGCAGCATCTACCGCTTCGAGGGCAAGGTATCGGTCCTGTGCGCCCCCGCCGGGCCGTGTTATCGCTGCCTCTACCCCGACCCGCCCCCGCCCGAGTTGGTCCCCAACTGCGCCGAAGGCGGCGTGCTCGGCGTCTTGCCGGGGCTGGTTGGGATGCTGCAGGCGACCGAGGCCGTCAAGCTGATCCTGGGTCAAGGCGAACCGCTCGTGGGCCGCCTGCTGCTCCTGGACGCGCTCAAAATGTCGTTCACGACGCTCAAGATCCGGCGATCGGCCCAATGCCCGGCCTGCGGCGACGAACCGACGATCGACCGGCTGGTCGATATCGAGCAGGCCTGCGCGGCGGAGGGTGCCCCGCCCGAGGATGGCGCCCCGGAGATCAGCGTTCAGGAGCTGCATCGCCAACTCGAGCGGGGGGAGCCTCTTTTCGTGCTCGACGTGCGCGAACCCCACGAGGCCGATATCTGCCGCCTGGAGCGGTCCACGCTGATCCCTCTCGGCCAACTCCCGGGGCGCCTGGCCGAACTGCCCGCTGAGGGCCGGATCGTCGTCCATTGTCGATCGGGCGGACGCAGCGCGCGGGCCATCGGGCTACTGCGCGAGGCGGGTTTCGGTGATGTGTTCAACTTAACTGGCGGCATCCTGGCCTGGGCCGAGCAAGTCGATCGTGGGATGGCCAGATACTAATCATTTGGGTCATCAAGAACAGGACGCGGATGACGCGGATTTACCGGATATTCGCGGATAAAAAACTCCGATTCGGCCTAAAAGGAGATTGACCGGGATCTCTGCTTCCTTTCCACCAAATTCAAATCCGCGTTAATCCGGCAAATCCGCGTCATTTGCGGTTCCCCCCGAATTTCGGACCACCGGCTTAAGTGGAATCTGTATCCTGAAAAGGACACGAAAGGACGGATACAGATGGGCCGAAAAGGAAGAACT
>Ga0310121_10000587_pt1 | contig 39523 bp, 39 predicted proteins | sample CB27_Tmax_986_MG_FD_203504 | JGI IMG/M metagenome (GOLD analysis project Ga0310121, IMG submission 203504) | Marine microbial communities from Western Arctic Ocean, Canada - CB27_Tmax_986 | ecosystem: Environmental > Aquatic > Marine > Oceanic | place: Canada: Western Arctic Ocean | collected...
CGATCTCGTCAACCGCAGACACGACATAGGACAGATCCGGGTCACGGGTCTTGCGAAGCGGCGTTGGCACGCAGATGTCAATAGTGTCGACGGTGGCCAGTTCCGAAAAGTCGGTGGTCGCCCGAAGCATTCCGTTTTTCGTAACGGTGTTCACCTCCGCACTTGGGACATCACCGATGTAGGACTCCCCACGGCCGATCTGGTCGACCTTGGCCACGTCGACATCGAATGCGATCGTGGCAAGACCCGCCTTCGCGAATTCAACCGCCAGCGGGAGCCCCACGTATCCCAGTCCAATCACTCCCACCCGCGCCTGGTGGGCGCGAATCTTCTCGCCTAGTGTGTCGCCCATGCGTGCCTTGCTCCCCGTGTCAAAAAGTGTCCCCGTGGTCGGCCAGCATCCGAATACGGAATATGTCTCTTCGACAGTCTAGTAGTAGCCCCCATGAGCGTAAAAAGCATCGCTCGCGAGCGGCTACCCCGACTTCATGTCACAAATAGGACAGTCGTTTACGATCATCTTGGCTGATGGAGCGGATAGATGTAGCGGTGGTCGGTGGCGGAGTAGTGGGTCTGGCTGCCTCATGTGCGCTCGCGGCGCGCGGATTCTCCACCTGCCTCCTCGAGCGTCGGCCGCGGCTGGGGCTCGAGGCGAGTACGCACAATAGTGGGGTCATCCATGGGGGTATCTATTATCCTCCGGACTCGCTCAAAGCCTCGTTGTGCGTCGACGGACGCGAGCGGTTGTATCGGTTTTGCGCAGACACCGGTATTGCCCACTCTCGGTGTGGGAAACTGATTGTGGCCTCCGATGCCGATGAGATCTCGTCACTCGAGCGACTCGCAGCGCAAGGCTCAGCAAACGGCGTCGACGACCTCGAGATCCTGGACCGCCCAGCTATCAGCCGACTTGAACCCAGAGTCAGCGCCATCGCAGCGCTCTGGTCGCCGTCAACCGGAATCGTGGAGGCCGAAGCACTCGTGCGGGCCCTCACGCAGCGGGCAACCCGGCAAGACGTCGCTATCCTCCCCGCGACCGAGGTGCGCGGAGGACGCGAATGCCTCGACGGAATCGAAATCACGACCAATCGAGAACAGATCGTCGCCGCCGCGGTCGTCAACGCCGCCGGTCTCTACGCGGACACACTCTCGGCCGGAATCGGCGGCGAGCGCTTTACCATCTATCCGGTGCGCGGGGAATACGCCGAACTCGTCCCCAGCGCCCGGCAGATGGTGTCCCGGCCAGTCTACCCTCTGCCCGAACCATCGGGGCACGGCCTCGGCGTCCACGTGACCCCCACCACCTGGGGCGGCGTCATGCTTGGCCCTACCGCGGCGTATCAGACAGACAAAGGAGACTACGAGGGTAGCCGGCTGCCGGTTGATACGTTCTATAAATCAGCACGCCGATTCCTGCCAGAGCTCAGGCCCGACGACCTCTGCCCCGGGGGCACTGGCATCCGCGCGCGCCCAGCCCCCGCCAGCGTTCCGTTCTCTGATTTCATCATTCGCGCCGACCGAGAGATGCCGGCCCTGATTCACGCGGCAGGGATTGATTCTCCGGGCTTGACTGCCTCGCTCTCGATCGCGGAGATGGTGACGCGATTGGTGGCAGAACGTCTGCGGTGAGCAGTCGCGGTGTGACGCGAGCGGTCAGCCGCCGCCGGCTATCTGTACCTGTGGTATTTCTCGGCGTGCGGTCGCGAACCGCGCCACCGCATTCTGCCACCTGGGGGGCACAATACCCATGCTGCGCAGCCGGGTGTTCGACAGCGCGCAGAAGCTTGGGCGTTCCGCTTTCAACTCCATGGCGGTCATGCTGACCGGCACGATACGGGCCTCGGTCCGCAGCTGCGCCGCCAGCTCTTTGGCGACATCGACCCAGGTGGCATATCCCTCCCCCACGCAGTGATACAAGCCAAACGGCGCGGCGTGCTCGAGCAATCGGGTCGTGACGTCGGCCACGTCCGGCACAAAGCTTGGCGACACAACCCGGTCATGAAACGCGCGAACCTCTCGCCCCTCGAGCAGGGCGTCGGCGATGCGGTCCAGGCTGCTACCGGGGGTTCGCCCATCGGGACGGGTCTGCACGCCACCACCAAAGAGGCTCTCGACTCGCAAGACGTAGTGCTTTGCACATCGCGCTGCGAACCACTCCCCCAACAGTTTGGATGTGGCGTAGGCGCTCTGAGGATTCGGAGTGGCGGTCTCGGGATAGGGCGCTCGGGCGGTGCCATCGAAGACAAAATCGGTGCTGTAGTGCACGAGGATGGCATCGACCTCTTCCGCCGCCTCGGCGAGAGACCGGACGGCGAACCCGTTGACCGCCAGGGCTTCCAACGGGTCATCCTCGGCGGCATCCACGTTGTTGTAGGCCGCCCCGTTAATAATGACCTGCGGCCGGACGGCTCGCACGGCATCTTGGACCGCTGTCTCCGAGGTCACGTCAAGGTCGGGACGGGACCGCGCCACCACCTCGTGTTGCGCCCGAAGACGTTCGTGGAGGGCAAAAGCAAGCTGTCCATCCGCGCCCGTGAGAAGAACCTTCATCGCGAGCGCTCTTTGACCGCCGCTCGCGTCTCACGGTCGATCTCACGCCGACGAATCGTCTCGCGCTTGTCGTACTCTTTCTTGCCCTTCGCAACGGCGACGGCGACCTTCACTCGACCACGCTTGAAATACATCCGCACCGGCACGAGGGTGAACCCACGCTCGACGATCTTGCCGACGAGCTTGCGAATCTCCGAACGGTTGAGCAGCAACTTCCGGCGGCGAAGCGGCTCGTGACCAGCGTAGCCTCGGTGGCTATAGGGACTAATGTGCACGTTGAAGAGGAACACTTCGCCGCCTTCAATTCGGCCATAGCTATCTCTCAAGTTGACACGGCCCTCTCGTATCGCCTTTACCTCCGTGCCAAGCAAGACAACACCAGCCTCATAGGTGTCGAACAAGTGGTAGTCATGACGAGCCTTCCGATTGTCCGCGATGAGGCGGTCGGACGACGGCGGCGAAGAAGTGCTCATGAAGAAGGAGACGGTGAAAGCGCCGGCGACAAATCGGAGCGGGCTCCGACCAGCTTGACCGCCAGGTTAACCGCCGCTACCAAGCTTGAGGGGTCGGCCTTCCCCTGCCCCGCTATATCATATGCGGTCCCATGATCAACGGAAGTTCGCACGATCGGGAGTCCAAGAGTGACGTTCACTGCACTCCCGAAGCCTACCAGCTTGACCGGAATCAGACCCTGATCGTGGTAGGCCGCAACCACGACGTCAAACTCCCCGCGGAGGGCGCGGAGGAAGACGGTGTCGCCAGGAAACGGTCCAGACACACGCGTGCCGCCGTCTTGACAGCGCTCAATGGCTGGCCGCAGGACCTCCCGGTCTTCGAGCCCTAGCAAACCATCCTCACCCGCGTGAGGGTTCAGACCGGCCACCGCAATACGCGGCTCGGCCACGCCGAACCACGGCAGCGCCTGCTGGGCCAGCGCAATCGTCTGAGTCAGCCGCTCCCGCGTCAGGACCCGCGGAACATCCGCCAACGGCACGTGCACGGTCGCCAGCACGACGTTGAGCGTCGGCGTGTGAAACATCATGGCGACCGCGTCGGCTCTTGTAAGGTGTGCGAGGAGCTCAGTATGTCCTCGCCAGGTCAATCCGGCTTTCGCCCACATCAGTTTATTGATCGGCGCGGTCACGACCGCGTCCAGTCGTCCAGCCAAGGCGTCGGTCGTCGCCTCTCGGACCGCGTCATACGCGATCTGTCCGCTCTCCGCCGAGCCCACGCCCGGGGTAAAGCGTGACACCGCGGCGTCAGACCATGGCCCATAGAGCACGGGCTCACAGACCGCGAGCACTCGCGCATCAAGGGCCGCCAGGCGTGCAATCTCGGGCCCGATCCCAGCCGGGTCTCCGACAGTGACCCCGATTCGGAGCCGATCGGAGCGGCGCGACACAGAACTGGGGGCCGGTTCACCCACCGCCTGTCCTCACTGGGGCCACCGGTCTACAGGACTGTCGTGTAAAAACCGGACGCATGCGCCGACGACGACGCCGCGCGGCCGAGCGCGAGGAGGGCGCATCGTGGACATACGCGAGCAAAGAGCAACGCTGCCGACGCATGCGTCCAGGCCGAAGCCGGTATCGCGCTCCACGACAGTCCACGTGCTAGCCCGCCCCGCAGCTGCCACACGAGCCGCCGCATCCCGAATCGCCCCCGCACCCACCCGCTCGACCACAACTTCCTTCATTGGCACAGCCGGCGAACTGCTCACCGGACGCGTTTGGCAGCTCGTAGCGAAGACAGCACTTCAATCGTCCACAGAGCCCGGACAGCCGGGACGGGTTGAGGCTCAGATTCTGCAGCTTCGCCATCTTGATCGAGATCGGTTCGAACCCTTGCAGCCACGTCGTGCAACACAAGGGACGACCACAGGACCCATAGCCTCCCAGGATCCGCGCTTCGTCTCGGGGTCCAATCTGACGCATTTCAATCCGGCAACGGAACTCCGCGGCCAGCTCACGCACCAACTGCCGATAGTCGACACGCGCATCCGCGGTAAAGGAAAACACCAGCCGGGACTCGTCAAACGTCTCCTCGACTCGCACCAGCTTCATCGGCAGGCCGATCTCGTTGATCTTGAGGGCGCCAACCTGATGTGCCGCGCGCTGCCGGTGTTCCTGCTTCAAACGTCGAGTGACATCATCGGTCGACGGACGACGGACCGCTCGCTGAATGTTGGGCACAGACCGCTGCCGGTCTCGTTCCGCGGGGTGGATCGAGCGAACGACCTGCCCATAGGCGGGTTGCCCACCGTGTGTCACCACGAGATCCTCTCCAGCTTCGAGGGGTGGATCAAAGCCAGCTTCCGGAAGCAAAAAATGGTGCGTGCGGCCAACACGGTCAAACTTGACGCTGACAAAGGCCGGCAACGTTTCAGCCATACAGTGGACTGTAACGGATGCGCGCTACATCTGACACACGAGCCAGTCAGCGACGGCTTTTGGGCTGACATTGCCGTCCACCGCCTCCAGCGCGCTGTTGACGGCCGCAAACGCTGAGACTCCCCGTCGCCCGCCGAACGTGCGAGCGAGCGCCCGTAGCCGGTCAGTGAGGTCTCGGTTGGCCAGGCGGGCGGGATCCGAGCCAGCCTCTACCAACTCGATATCCCGAAGCACGGACGTCAGTACTCCAAGTTGGCGTCGAAGGTCCCGCCGGGCGAGCGCGGCTTTTCCCTTGGGAAGAAACGCTTTGGCACCTTCGAGACGCGCTCGGGCGTCGCGCGCCGTGGACACGGTCTGCAACAGCATCAACGCCGCGTCACGCGCACCGGCCAGCTCTCCGCTCGCAAGTTGTCGCGCTCGGCCGACGCTCCCGCCCGATGCCGCGGCAGCCGCCCGGACTTCCGACGCGTCTCCGCCATCGACGCGACCCAGCACGGCCGCAACTTCCGATACCGTGAGCTCACCAAAGGTAAGCCGCTGGCATCGCGAACGCACCGTAGCGAGCAACACGTCCGGACGCGACGTGACCAACACAAACTGAGACGACTCCGAGGGCTCCTCCAGCGTCTTCAGAAGGGCTTGCTGGGCGGCGACAACCAGACGGTCCGCGTCCGAGACGATAACCACCCGACGCCGCCCCTCAAACGGTCGGTATGTCGCTTGACCGATAGCGTGTCGGATCGGGTCCACCGTGATCCACGTCTTTTCCCCAGGCTCGATCAACAAGACATCGGCAAATGAGCCGCGCTCGATGCGACGGCACGTCGAGCACTGGCCGCACGCGTCCGGCTCTCCGCTCCGGGTGACGACGTCCGGACAATTCTGAACCTGCGCCAACGCGATCGCCACGGCCAGTTTCCCGACGCCGTCGGGCCCAGCAAACAGGAGACTCGGTGGCAATGTCCCACGACGGTGGGCACGAGCGATGAGCCCAATGAGCGACCGATGACCGACGACGTTCGTAAACGGCATGACGAGTTTGGCTCCAACGTGGGGACCGAGAATTGATGTCAGGCCGAAGCCGGTCGCGGGAGTTCGCGGAGCACCCACCCAACGGCTTGAAAGAGATCGTCCACGACAGCGTCTGCTACCACATGGGCGGGTGGTGCGAGAGCTTGGCTGGCGCCGTAGCCGGTCTTCACCAAGATTCCGCGAGACCCCGTCGCGCCAGCCAGCGCGACGTCGGACCATCGGTCACCGATCACCACAGATCGCGTCAGGTCGAGGTCAAGCTCCCGTGCGGCTCGAGTCACCATTCCGGATTGCGGCTTCTGACAGGTGCACACGCGACGATACTTCGCCACGGGAGCATCGGCCAGATGAGGGCAGTAGTAGTGACCGTCCAAGCGCTCCCCCACCGTGTTCAAGCATCGCTGGATTTCGTCCCGCGTCGCCTGCACCATAGTTTCCGCCACCATGCCGCGGGCAACACCGGCTTGATTCGTGACGACAACGACAGCGTATCCCACTCGTCGCAAGAGGCGAACGGCTTCGACACTGAAGGGATACATCTGGAGACGCTCGAGGCGGTCGACATATCCCACATCTTCGATGAGGGTGCCGTCACGGTCGAGAAACACAGCTGGGGTTGACACGATGTCGGACACTCGAGGGGTCATCGCGCGTGGCCGCCCCGGGCGCGTTCCAAACGAGCTCCAGTCGATCTGGGCAGCCCTCGTCGGTCTCAGACCCTGTTTCTGTGGCTACTGGCCATCAAAGATGTACTGCACGGTAGCCTGCAAGCGGTCGGGTTCAGCCACAAAGCCTTCGTACTCGGTTGGTCGCGAGTACGAACTCACAGCCTGGTCGACCGTTTCGCCAGCGGCCTGGCTCGCCTTCGCTTGGTCCACGAGATCGTTGTAGAAACCACTGTAGTTCACCAGATCGTTCCAGACCAGAGGCAGGTCATTGTGACCCGGTATGACGGTGTCAACATTGGGGATACCCGCGACTGCTTTTCTTAGAGTCTCTCCAAATTCCAGCGCACTCCCGTTACCGTTCTGTACATCAAGGAACGGCAAGCCCTTGCGTGCGAACATATCGCCGGTGTGCACCGTGTGGGCATTGCGAAACACGATGAAGGTATCTCCATCCGTATGACCCCGGCCAAAGTAATAGAGGTCGATCTGGTCCGCTCCACTCCCGAGTGACGTCCGGTCGGCAAAGCTCGTTTTTGGCAGATATTTCGCGTTCTCGCCCTTGAACGCGTCGCAATTGGTGACCGACTCACAGCTGGCGCGCGACATCTGCGTCAACGTGTTTTCGTGCACAACGAAATCGACGGTGTCTGCAAACTCCACATTGCCGCCGCTGTGGTCGTAGTGCGTATGCGTGTTGATGATCCGGGTCACCGGCTTGTCGGTGATCTCTCGCACATGGGCCAGAATGTCCTGCCCATAGCCAAAGATCTTTGTGTCAACCAGCGTGACACCATCCGCACCGACAAAGATCGCCGTGTTTCCGCCCCCGCGCATTCCCTGCCCGGCTGGGTCATTGCCGAGCATGTAGAGGTTGTCGGCCACTTCCTGAAGAAAGAGTGTTTCCCGCGCTTGCCGTGCCTCATTCGCGGCACCCATCGCGACCACGCCCGCGAGCGTGACCATTCCCAGACACACCATCCGTTTCATCGTGCCTCCTGACACTGAAGAGTTGCGTGGCGAGTATACGCACTCTGGAAGGGGAGGAGGTCCTCACCCCCCGCAAGCAGGTCCGAGTCCCATATGTCGGGATTCGTTCCTCGCTGTCGCGTTACCCAGAGAGAGACGTTGGAGCGACCTTCAGGGTGGTCACTGACTCTAACGAGCTGACGTCAAACAACTGCGTGGGTCGTTCGCTCTGACGGCCATACGCAGGGACGCCGCGCAGAACAGAACCAACGCCCCCCCGAGCATCGTGCGGAGATAGCGGCGAGACCCGGTCCGATGACCGGATAGAATCGCCGAGCATCGGCATCGACTATTTAGGAACCCGTGATTTTGGAACCTATGACGGATGACCAAGACGTCTCCTCCTTCCGGTCGTGGGTGTGCTTCCCAGTCGATCAGCGTCCAGCGTAAGTCCGGCCTGGGTCGTACCGTATCGCGATGCGGTTCACCGGGCTACTTTCTCGAGAGGCTCTCGACTTGGCCGGCCGCTCTCGTATAACGAGAGATTCCTCGACATGAAGCGAAGACGCGGGTTCTGCCCTGGCTGTCGGGCGGCCTCTATCGCCTGACGCTGCCACGCCACAGCCTCGTCGAATCGGCCCGCCTCCGCGAGAACCATAGCCAGCGTTTCTTGTAACTCGACGCTGGCGGGCGCGCCACGCCGCTGATCCATCAACGTCAGCGCCTGCGCGCCGTCGCGCACGCTTTCGTCTGGCGCCGCCGCCAGCACCCGGGCAAGAAGATCAGTGAGGTCCGGGTGACCCGGGTGGACGGCGACCCCGCGTTGCAACCAGACGCGCGCTTCTCCATATCGTTCGAGCTCGACCAGCGTCACCCCCCGCACCATCCAGGCTTCAGCAAACGCCGGGTCGATCTCGACCACTCGCTCGTATTGCGCAAGCGCTTCCTCCAACCGTCCAGTAAGGCGGAGCGCTTCGGCCAATCCCAGTCGTGCCTCCAAATAGTTCGGGCGAAGTTCCACGGCCGCGGCGAACCGATCGATCGCGTCATTGGGACGACCGCTCATACTCGCTATGACGCCAAGACTGAAATGCGCCTGCTCGAAATCGGGTGTCACCCGCAATACTGTCTCGAGCTCGGCGGTCGCGCCCACCGCGTCACCCGCAAACATGAGCGCCGCGCCCAAACGATGTCGCAGCTGGGGGTCGTCCGGGGTTGCCCGCAAGCCATCTCTAAAGATCCCGGCCGCCTCGTCAAACCGCCCGGCTTCCATTTCTCGCAACCCTCTGGTCTCGTAGGCAAGGGTGCTATTGAGCAAACCAGCGGCTGCTCGAAGCAGCGGGTCGGGCACAGTCGGGATACCTTGCCCCCGCTGCGTCAAATGCTCGCTCGCCTTGTCGAGCTCGCCTAGCTGGCGATAGGCAAGGCCCAGGCTGTAGTGAAGACTGGTCGCCCGCGGATCGATCGCCAGCGCTCGTTCGAGCGACTCGATGGCGCGGGCGGTCTCGTGTCGGCCAAGCGCAGCTCTCCCGATGCCATAGAGGGCGACGGCTGAGTTTGGATGGTGACTCAGTAGCCGGGTGAATACTTCTTCAGCCTCGTCGGCACGGCCCTGGTCAAGATACGTGTCGCCAAGCGAGGCGAGGGCTGGCACATTGTCAGGTTCTAGCTCGAGCGCGCGCTCGAAGAAACGAGCAGCCTCCCTCCGCTCACCCATGCGGCCATAGTGATGACCCAAATAGTAGGCCCACCGCATCTCGCGAGGCGCCAGTGCACAGGCGTTCAGATAGGCGGCTTCGGCCGCCCTCTGATACCCGGCCGCGCCAAGAATCTCGCCCAACTCGCCATATGCGTTGCCCAGCTCGCCCGGCGGCGTTCGCGGATTCTCAGCCTGCCGCGTGAGAGCCGCATGCCGGGCGCGGATCTGCTCCCGCACCGGCCCTTCAAGCTGTGACAGCTCGGGGAGGACCACGGTCGGACGGCTGTTGGCGGCAGACGACGACACTTTGTCCGACGATGAGACACAGGCCCCGACCAGGGGTAGTGTCAGAGAAACGGCCAGCATTACCCAGAGTAAGCAAGGCCGCCCAGCAAAGTACGGGGTCGATGTCGGCACGGCTCGGGACATCGCTCGTGGCGGCGGGGTGATAGACATGAGGAAACGCGTTCTTATTCGGGAGACCGCCCGCTGCCCTCGACCAATGTCGTGTAGCTGTCGATGTCAGTCACGGACCACTCAGACCATACCTCGACCCGCCCGCTCGGCCAGATGACCCGCACGTGCTCGACGGCAACCGCGTCGCCCAGACCGACGGTGACTCGAGGGTCGTGGGCTGACGCGTAGCTACCATCGGCGCGGGTCCGGCGCCAAACCGTCACACCGTCCTCCCGCGCAACCGCTACTCTGGCGCCGACGATCTCACGGGGCGGCTCGCCGCTAACCAACCGGAGACCGAGCCAGTGGTTCCGGCTTCCAAGCTGGTTGATCATTAGACGAACACGCCCCGCGGCGTTGCCAATCAAGACGTCGGTATCGCCGTCGTTGTCGATGTCGCCCAGCGCGGCTCCGCGGCTCACCTCCAACAACGAGAATCCCGCGCCTGCATCGTCGGTCACGTCTTCGAACCCGCTCCCGCTGAGGTTGCGAAACAGCTGGTTGCGCGCTTTGAGCGGAAATGGATCGTCGGTCCCCACCGCATCAAGCCGCTGGGTCACAAAACCGTTGACTGCAACGATGTCCAGCCACCCGTCATTGTCGATGTCGAGCCAGCCGGCGCCAAACCCGGTATGCGGGAGACTAGGGCCACGGACTCCGAGACTCGCGCTGCGGTCCTCGAACAGCCCGGTTCCATCGTTGACGAACAACGTGCTGCCCTGACCGGTCAGCTCCGTGACAAACACATCCTCATCGCCATCATTGTCGTAGTCGCCGGCATCGACCCCCATGTCAGCCTTCGCCTCACCGGTGGCGCCAAGCGCGACGCCCCACAGCAACGCAACGTTTTGAAAGGTCCCGTCCCGTTGGTTGATCCACAGCTGGTTCTCCCGCTGGTCGTTGGCGACAAAGAGATCGAGCCACCCGTCATTGTTATAGTCGGCAGTAGCCGCACCCAACGCCGGCCCAAACTCCCGCCCCATACCGGCTGCGGCGGTTACATCCACAAACGTCCCATCGCCGCGGTTGCGATAGAGAAGATTCGGTTGGGGCGGACTGACTTCCGGGGGACAGTAGTCGAGCGGCCCCGCCCGGAAATAGCACGACCGGTGGGTCTCCAAGGTGTAGTTGAGGTAGTTCCCGACAAAGAGGTCGAGCCACCCGTCGCGGTCGTAGTCAAAGAACGTCGCAGGCACCCCCCACGACGGATCGTCGGTCCCCGTCTCCGACGACACATCGGCAAACGTGCCGTCTCCAAGATTCCGGAACAGCTGGTTTGGCCCAAAGCGGGTCAGATACAGGTCGACCCAGCCGTCATTGTCGTAGTCGGCGGTCGCCACGCCAATTCCGTAGCCGCGCGCCGACGCGAGACCAGCCTCATCCGTCACATCGACAAAACGAAGCGCCCCTGACCCCTCTCTCGACCCGACCGTGGCCGTGACCGTCTCCGTGATCAGATCATTCCGGTAGAGCCGATCGCCCAGCGTCTGTCCGTCGGGGAGCAGCAAGGTTGGCACGCCATCGCCCAGCATTTCACCCTGCACGAGATAGATATCGAGATCCCCATCATTGTCAAAATCGAGGAGGCCCACCCCGGGTCCCATGATCTCCGGCTGATAGAACTGACCGGACATCCCGTTGAAATGAACGAAGTCCAGACCGGTCGTCGATGCCTCGTCGACAAACCACTCCCCCGCGGAGTCGAGCCCCGAGCCAGTCTCCGCTGTCGTGTCCAACTGAGGCGACGACCCGCCATCACCCGTCCCGCACCCCGCAAGGCCAGTCACCGCGACGACCACGACCCATTGCCATCCTCGCCGCCCATGAGCCGTCGGCGTCCCGACGAATGCGGCGCTGCGTTCCCCTTGATTCACGTCGAGACGACTATACGTCAGGCCATGTGGCGCAGTGGGTCTGACCCGACGCCGAACAGTGACGCGCGGGACACAATGTGTCTCCGAGGTCGATCAGCGAGCACGATGTAACTCGTCGTACCGAGCGCGCGCCGGCCGAGGTCGCGGTCGACCAACATGCGTCATACGCGCAACTGTTCTGGGCCGTTCGGGAGTGGTTAGTCACTTCGGTTGGGGTGGAGCGATTGACCGTTGCCGCGCCTTTTCGCGAGCGCATCTACGCCGGGAAGTTCGGACTGTCAGCCAGGGCGACGCCCCATGCGACGATCTCGGTTGTCGCGCGTATCGAGCGGCGGGCGATCACCGGGCGCGCGAGCGCCTCCGCAATCATCCGGCTTGCACTCAAGACCGTCAGCTAGCGGCTCCGCCGCCAGAACCGCGTTCCCGACGCCTTTTCTTTGGTGTGGCCCCGCCACTTGGGGGACACCGAGTCTCCTCGCCGAACACGAGCTCCCAGCGGGAGCGTCAGTCCACTAGTCAGCGATTCCCTACATGAATCCGCGGCCGGACATACATACCGGACCGCGCATCCCGACTGCCGGCGTTGCTTCTCGGTCGAATATACCCAATTTACCCAATATTCTCCTCGACACGCCGTGCCAGCCAGGAGCCGCGCCGCGACTCATTGCAACGGATCACTGACGCGGGGACCCTAGCAGCCCGTGGTGAAAGTCCCTCTTGGCAGCGAGACCGCCGCTGGGCCGGCTGAACAAGGCGAGAAGAGGGAAAATACGGGCAGTATTTGACCGATGAACACCGTGGGTCGGCCGGATTCAGCGACGGGGCGGTGGTTTTCATTCGCGGTAATGGGCCTCTGGAAATTCTCTATACGCGGTGCCGTGTTCGACCGACGCACGAGACCGCGACACCTCGAATCCTATTGGGGTTCGATCCGGAATTCGCGAATGTCTGGAGGCACTACTCGACGTTCGACGGGCGGCTCCAACTGCGGCACCCAGTCATACGGAACTCGATGCGCCCTGAAGATCCGGTTTGTCCGCGAGTTCTCTGTTCCGAAATACGGACTCACGTATTCCCAGACAATCTCATCCTGCTCTGCGATCTCGAAGATCCGTCCGCCTGCGCCCTCAGTGATCAATGTGTTGCCGTTGGGAAGCCGCTGGGCAGAGCTGACGTAGTGGCTCGCGAACTGGAACCGCTCCTGGCCAGAAATCGAATACTCCCACACCTTCTCGAAGCTCACGGGGTCTATCTCCAAGACCCGAGAGTGGATCCGAACCGCTATGCGGCGGCCCGTGGGCGCAGTCGGATTCGGCGCGCCATATCCCGCGGCACCGCCGTTGTCGAAGACCAGCAGATTCCCGGCGCCGGGAAGTCCTTTGGGAATGATGTGCGGCTGGTGCTGACCAACGATCTGTCCTAGATCACGGAGCGCGGCCGACTCTCTAAAATCTGGCCCCATCCGCCACACGACCGACCCTGCGCGGTCGACAATCGCCATGATATTCGCCTCGCGGCTACTCCAGAGGATGTTCTCTGGATGAAAACGCGTGTCGCCCCCGTCAAACCACTTGTTCTCACCCACATACGCGGCCGCGTTGATATGGAGCCAATCCGCGCTCTCCCGATCTTCGTTCCAGTCCACAGAGCGGTGGATGGTGTTTCGTGCTTCCTCCGTGAAGCCGAGCTCATCGACGTGATCACTGGCCAGCCACTCCCAGACGATCTCTCCATCCCACGTCACCTCGAGCAGGAGGTCGTCTTCGAGACGTTTGTCACTGATGTCCGGAACCGTCACATTCCGGTGAGCTAGGACCAGGGTGCGACCCGCATGCACCAACGGCAGCGCGGCCGGTGAGTAGTATCCAACCGCGTTCCCCTGCCGTTGCCAATCGTGATGATGGCGAGCCGCCCAGGTGGTTTCCCCGTCTTCAAGCGTCACTTCTTCAGTACGGTCGAACCGCCACACCTCATTGCCTTCCCAATCAAGTTGCACCAGTGCGATCGACTCCTGATGAGGCTTCCGCTGCACACTCCCGCCCATGACGAAACCGCCCGGTAAGATGCGAACCGGACTTGGCACGGACGCAATTTGTGTCCACCGTTTGACCAAAGTGCCATTCATGTCGACAACCACAGTTCCTTGGCTGTCGGGCGTGGCAAAGATGGTATAGCCGCTCCAGGTTCGATCGGGATCAAAGACGGTCGTTCCGGTTGGATAGATTGAAGGAACGGCCCGAAGTCCCCAGCCGGTGATAAACATCAGACTGAGCGCACACACGACCCTGACGAGTCGATGTTTCATTGCAAACTTCCTCCTTGGGGGGGACGGCCCTCTGGCCCGGGTCGAAATAGTTGAGACCTTTTACCTCCGCGCGGCCAAAACACCGTTGCGATCTTACGGGATGTGTCCGCGCGTCACGGCGGCTGCCTTGCGACCATCCACATTACCGGACCGCACCCGTCGCGCGGAGCTTGACGATGTCGGCACGGGTGAAGCCCCAGTCGATGAGGACGCCCTCGGTGTCCTGCCCCGGGTCGGACGGTGGCTTCTGAATCTCCGAAGGGGTACGGCTAAAGCGCGGCGCGGGAGCAGGCTGGACGACGCCCTCGACCTCAACAAATGTGTGCCGGGCGACGTTGTGCGGGTGCCGTGGCGCCTCTCGGTAGTCAAGGACAGGGGCACAACAGCTGTCGGCGCCGGCTATGAGCGCCACCCACTCGTCGCGGCTCTTGGTCGCGATACGGGCCGCCATCTTTGCGCGATACTCTGGCCATCGCGCGCGGTCGGTGCGATCGGGGAAATCACCCTCGGTAAAACCGAGCAACGCCAACAGCAAGACATAGAACCGGTGCTCAATCGCCCCAATCGCGACAAACCGCCCGTCGCGGCACTGATAGACCCCGTAGTAGAACGCGCCGCCGTCCAGCACGTTGTCTTCACGCGTATTGGTGGCAGAACCCGACGCGAACATGCCGTAGGCCGCCGCCATCAGCGACGCCGCGCCGTCGACCATCGACGCATCGACGACCTGACCTTGTCTCGACGTGTGGGCTTCGAGCAGACCGGCCACCATCCCGAGCGCAAGATAGACACCGCCGCCCCCGAAGTCACCAACCAAGTTGAGAGGAGGTGTCGGGTGAGTGGCCGGACCGACCGCGTGAAGCGCGCCGGAAAGTGCGATGTAGTTGATGTCGTGACCGGCGGTCTGGGCACAGGGTCCATTCTGGCCCCATCCCGTCATCCGACCGTAGACGAGCATCGGATTGCGCGCCAGGCACGGCACGGGGCCCAGACCCAGCCGCTCTGTCACGCCCGGGCGAAAGCTCTCCAGGAGACCGTCCGCCTTGTCGACAAGACCCAGCACGGTCTCGATTCCATCCGGATGCTTGAGGTCAACCGCCAGGGAGCGCCGACCACGGTGGAGTATGCGCGAGGCCCTCGGCTCCGGGAGACCGAGGTCGACCTCCGCAACGCGGTCGATACGTATCACCTCCGCACCCATGTCCGACAGCAGCATGGCGCCAAACGGCCCAGCTCCGATCCCTGCCAACTCAATAATCCGATATCCCTTGAGCGGTCCCATCCCCCACAGCGTCCCACAATAGTCGTGACGGCGCGGCCGATTCGTGGAGAGTCGCGTTCTTTGTCGTGGGCGCGTTAAAGAGTCGATGATGAACCGTGGTACACAGCGAGGACCGTCACACTGCTCCTTGGGAGCTGTGCGGCCGCCCTCGCCTACGTCGCGCGTGGGATTTCTCCTGCGCGGAGTCATGGGGGCTGCGTGAGCCAGCCGTGACGACTTCCATCGACCAACGCGCGAAGGCTCGGCCTAGTGCACCGAGCGGGACACTTGTCCCTAGGTGCTGCAAGTCCCGCTGAATTCGATATCGAAGCCCTCGTGTCGCCAGCCCGCCATGCCACCGATCATCTCTTTCACCGGGCGACCCAGCGACGCAATCCTCAAGGCGCCCCGATTCGCTCCATTGCAGTGCGGACCGGCGCAGTAGACGACGAAGAGCGTATCGTCCGGATACGCATCGAGCCTCACCTGCGTCAGCTCGGTATACGGCAAGCCCACCGCGCCCGGGACGTGCCCTTGTTCCTAGCATTCCGACGACCGCACGTCGACGAGGACGACATCGCGCGTTTCGTCCTGCCCGGCCGCGCATGGTCAACTTTTCTCGGCGACAGTCCACTATGCTGAGGGCCCGAAGGCTTGTGGACGGCACAGGCCAAGCATGTGAGCCGAGGAGTCCTACGATGTACGAACGGTGTCCGATCTCCTGCTGTCTCTTGCTCCCCTTTGTCGCCGGCGTGTCGCTCCTCCTCGGGTCGGCCACCATCCGCGCCCAATCCGCCGCCGACTTTGTGCCGGTCACCGATGCGATGTTGCAGAACCCCGACGCGGCCGACTGGCTGAATTGGCGACGCACGCTGGACGGTTGGGGATACAGCCCATTGGACCAGATCAATACCGAGAACGTCGACCAGCTCCGTTTGGCCTGGTCGTGGGCGATGAGCGCTGAGGGACGCCCGGAAACGAATCCGCTCGTCTATGACGGGGTCATGTATATCTCCAGTCCACCCGGAATTGTCGAGGCTCTAGACGCGGTCGAAGGCGACCTCCTCTGGCGCTATCGACACGAATACGAGATCGACCTTGGTGGAATCGTGACGACCCGCAATCTCGCCATCTACGATGACAAGGTCTACGTCACGACATTCGACGCACACGTGGTGGCGCTCGACGCCGTGACGGGTAGCGTCGTGTGGGACGTCGCCGGAGCCGACCCGGCGCTTGGATTCCGCTATACCGCAGGACCCATCGTCGTGCGAGGCAACGTGATCGCCAGCACCAACGGCTGTGATCGGTTTTACGAGGCCAAAGAAGCCCCCTGCTTTATCTCCGCGCGAGATGCGGAAACTGGCGAAGAGGTGTGGCGAACGTCGACGGTCGCCCGGCCGGGTGAGCCAGGGGGGGACACGTGGGGTGACACGCCGCTGATGTTTCGCATCGGTGGAGACAGCTGGACCGCCGGCAGCTACGACCCCGGCACCGACCTCATCTACTGGGCCACCGCCCAGGCAAAGCCGTGGGCACGCTTTCAGCGAGGACATTCCGGAGATGCACTCTATACCAACAGTGTGCTGGCCCTCGACCCGGACACTGGCGACATCGTCTGGTACAACCAGCTCCTCCCCGGCGAAACGCACGACATGGACGAGACCTTCGAGAACCTCCTCGTCGACCACTCGGGACGGCGTTCGCTGTTCAAGATGGGCAAACTTGGGATCCTGTGGGAACTGGACCGAACAACGGGGCAGTTTCGCGCCGCGCACGATCTGGGGTATCAGACCATTCTCGATGTGCATCCCCGGACGGGCGCAATTACGTATCGTCCCGGGATGATCCCCGCAGAAGGCGTGGAGCTGGAGTTCTGTCCGAGCGTCGCCGGGTTCAAGAGCTGGCGAGCCATGGCCTATCACCCAGTGACCCAAGCCTTCTACGTGCCGCTACTCATCAGCTGCGAGCGCACGACGTTTGGTCCCGGCCCAGACCAGGTGGAAGGTGGCGGCGGTGTCGGTATTTCGCGTCGGACACATCTCAACCATCCCGACCGACCCGACGGCGTCGGTGAATTTGTCGCCGTAGATGTGACGGGCACTGTGTTGTGGCGTCACCAGACCCGCACGGCTATGGACAGCGCGGCGCTCGCGACAGGTGGCGGCCTGGTCATCGTCGGCGACTGGGACCGCAATCTGTATGTGCATGACGCCACCTCTGGAGACATTCTGTTTCACCGTCGCCTCCCCAGTTCGGTGACCGGTTTTCCTATGACTTACGCCGTCGAAGGGCGGCAGTACCTGGCCATCCCGGTCGGGACCGATCCCTCAATGTGGAGTGGTATCTCTGGCCAGCTGACACCAGAGCGAGACCGCCCCGCTGCCGTCGGTCACGCGATATTCGTGTTTGCCCTCCCCGAGTAATTCCCACGCGCCTGGCCGTGCAGGGAGCCAGCGATGTATAACCGTGCTGACCCGGCGAACACCCGGCCCTCCCGGATAGAGATACGCGTTACAGAGGAGAGATCAGATGAAACATCGAGCTATCACATCACTGAGTGCGGCGGCCACCCTGGTCGCGGTCGTCTCGTTGGGGAGTCCGGCTCTGGCCCAGACCCCCGCGCCGAGGACGGCATGGGGTCAGCCGGATCTCCACGGCGTCTGGGACTTCCGGACCATCACCCCGATGCAACGTCCAGAGGAATTGGCCGACAAGGAGTTCCTGACCGAGGAAGAAGCCGCGAACCTAGACCAGGAGGCCGTCGCTCGCGATGCGCGACTGTGGGAGCAACCGGCGCGCCGCACGGAAGCCGGTGGCAACGTAGGGGCCTACAACAATTTCTGGATGGACAGAGGCACCAACACGATCGGAACCCGGCGCACCTCGTTGATCATTGACCCACCCAACGGGCGATATCCGCCGATGACAGCGGACGGGCAGCGACGCGCCGATGCGCGACGGGACGACCTGCGCGACAACCCCGCCACCTGGACGACGTCGTTTAGTTCCGGTGTGCGCTGCGTTCTGGGCTTCAACGCGGGACCGCCAATGAACCCGAGTGCCTACAACAACAACATGCAGCTGTTTCAAGCCGAAGACTACGTCGTGCTCATGACCGAGATGGTCAACACAGCTCGAGTCGTTCCGCTCGACGGCCGTCCGCATGTCGATTCGGCGATCCGTCAATGGTCGGGCGATTCTCGTGGCCATTGGGACGGGGACACACTCGTCATCGAAACAAAGAACTTCGATGCCAAGCGGCAATGGCGCAACACAACGAACAACGCGCACCTGATAGAACGGATCACCCTTGTCGACGCCGAGACGCTGTTGTATGTGTTCACAGTAACCGACCCTGACACGTGGACGAGCGCATGGACGGCCGAAGTGCCGATGCGCAAGAATCCAGAGCCGATGTATGAGTACGCGTGCCACGAGGGAAACTACGCGATGCCAGTGATGCTGGGTGGACGCCGCGTCGAAGAGATGGCGTCCGCCGGCCAACCGTGATTGTGGTTTTCCTATCATCATCCCATCCTGTCCGGCGGGATCGCCGCGCTCGGGAATCATCTGAAGAGAGGCAGTCATGAAGCGTTATCTGTTGGCAGCGTGCGCGGCTATCATCGTCGTCGTTCTGGGTTGGTCGTTTGGCGGTACCGCCCCGACGGAAGTATCAGCTCAGGGCGGGGGCGACCAAGGGGCCTATACGTTCGAAGAGATCGGTGACGGTGTGTATTTTGGTACCGGCACGGGCAAGATGACGACCATGAGCAATGCGCTCATCATCGTCAACGACGACCACGCGATGCTTGTCGACACGAGTGTCTCGCCGGCCGCCGCGCGCGCACTGGTACGAGAAATCGGCGAGGAAGTGACCGACAAGCCGATCCGATACGTCTTTAACTCCCACTACCATTTCGACCACGCCCATGGGAACCAGATCTTTGGACCCGAAGTAGAGATCATCGGACACGACTTTGTGCGGCAGATGCACTTGAGCAATGTGCTCGAGCAGCGAACAAACCGCTCGTTCACCGCTGGACTGCCGGCCCAGATCGAGAGTCTCAAAGAGCAGGTCGCGGCCGCGACCGACGCGACCGATCGGACGCGCCTGGAAACCACACTCCAGGTGACCGAGGCGCACTACACCGCGATCCAGGAAACGCGTCCGACCCCGCCGACGGTGACGTATAACGACACAATGACCATCCACAAGGGAGGGCGGGAGGTGCAGCTCCATTTCGTCGGTCGTGGTCATACGGGGGGTGACACCATGGTCTTCTTGCCAGCCGAGCGGATCGTGTTCACGGGCGACTTCTTTGTCGGCGCACCGGGCGCCAACGGGCTCCCCTACATGGGAGACGGCTATGTCAACGAATGGCCGGCGAGTCTGGACGGATTGAAGGGCCTCGATTTCGACACCATAGTGCCGGGACACGGGCAGCCCTTCGACGAACGGAGCCAAATCGATGACCTCCAGCGTTATCTGCGGGACCTCTGGACACAGGTCGCGGACCTGCGGGCTGAGGGAGTGTCGGCAGAAGACGCAACAGGTCGTGTGGATCTGAGCGCGCACCGCGCGTCCTATGGCGACCGGGTCGACCGTGTTGATCCGCGCGCTGTGCTGCGTATCTACGAGATCCTGCAAGTCCAGATGCCGATGTAAGGGTGCGCTGCCAGAGAGGCCTCTCTGGCTCCCGACCTGGGGCGACTCAGGCTCACCGTTACTGATGCGAGGCGGCTCGAGACCGCCTCGCATCCTTGTCGTCGCCTGTCCTTCGCCAAAACTCGGCCGTGCTCATGAATCTTGATATTCGCGCGCTCCGCAGTCAACACTCGTGACTATGCTGGGTCTTGTCGTCGTGCTCCTCAAGAGTCTCGCCGGCGCGATGCGCTCCCGTCGGTCGTTGTTGTTTGAGAATGTCGCCCTCCGCCAGCAATTGCTGGTCGCGCAGCGCAACCAGCCGCGGGTGAGACTCGCGGCAACGGATCGGGCCTTCTGGGTCGTCCTCCGACAATGTTGGAGTGGTTGGCGGGGTGCGCTCCTAATCGTGCGGTGCCCGCGACCGTCGTTCGCTGGCACCGCAGCGGGTTCCGAATGTACTGGCATTGGAAGTCCCGTCGACGAGGCCCCGGGCGGCCGCGGGTCGAGGCCGAAGTTTGCGGGTTGGTGCGACGGATGGCGACGGAGAACACGGGGTGGGGTGCGCCGAGGATTCATGGCGAGCTGCGCAAGCTCGGCTTTGAGGTGTCAGAGCGCACGGTCTCTCGGCTGATGCCGCGGAGTCGACCGCCGTCTTCGCAGCGATGGCGGACCTTTCTGTCAAATCACGTCGGCGCGCTCGCGTCCATCGACTTCTTCGTCGTCCCCACGGCGACATTCCAACTGTTGTACGTGTGTGTGATCTTGACGCATCAGCGACGTCACGTCATTCATGCCAATGTCACGGAACATCCCACCGCCGAGTGGACAGCGCAACAGGTCGTCGAGGCGTTCCCGTGGGACACGGCGCCACGCTATCTGCTTCGCGACCGAGATTCCGTATACGGCGATGTGTTCAAACGACGAGTCGCGGGACTTGACATTGAGCAGGTCGTCACCGCTCCGAGATCGCCTTGGCAGAATCCGTACGTGGAACGATTCATCGGCTCGGCCCGCCGCGAGTGTTTCGACCATGTGGTCGTATTCGGCGAGAGCCATGCGCGGCGACTTCTGCGAGGGTACATCGACTACTACGAGCGAAGCCGGACGCACCTCGCTCTCGCGAAGGACTCTCCAGTTGAGAGGCCGGTCACCCAGCGGAGCAGCGGAATGGTGGTCTCGATCCCGAAGGTCGGAGGGCTTCATCATCGATATGAGCGCTTCGCAGCATGACGACGTTAGTTTTGGCGAAAGACAGGTAGTCCCCACGATGCATAGACTCCGACCACGTCCGAATGGTTCCGATTGCATTGACCGGACGAGACCACCCAGGCGAGAATCGGCACTCCTTGAGCGAAGACCCTACCGCGAACCGGCTGCCACCGATCCGCCAGCTCACCGCTCCTGAGCTGAAGACGATGAGGACCGGCGAGACACCGTTCGAGCTTGTCGATGTCCGCACTCCCCAAGAACGCGACCTGGCAATGATCGAGGGCTCACGCCTGCTTGACCAGTCGCTTCACGACGCATTGCTGCTCCTGGATCCGGATACGCCCATCGTATTCCAGTGCCACCATGGCATCCGCAGTCAGCGCGCCGCGGAGTACTTCCGGCAAAAGGGGTTCCGCAATCTCTACAACCTGGAGGGCGGCATCGACGCCTGGTCACAACTCGTCGATGCGTCTGTCCCGCGCTACTAGTGCTAGTAGACCGTCGCAGAGAAACGTTGAGCATTGGTACCGGCCGCGACTGCGGCGTCCGGGCTTGGAAGTATCCCCTCCTACTGGGTCTTCGTACGCGTAGCAAGCTTCTGAGCTTCGGTCGAGTCGCTTCCCTGTGTTTGCGCGAACACCACTCGCCAGTACTGTAGATCTTGCGCCCGGTCGAGTCGACGGTCAGGTAAATCGGTCCATTCTCATCTCGGCGCGAGGCGAGGGCCCAGAACGTCCCCGTTGTGCCGGGAGATGGTCGTGTGGCCCGGAGCGTTGAGGTCCAGGCCCATCAGCCCAAGCAACGACGCGACGATGCCGAAGTGGCAGGCGGAAGAGCATGCGGAGGGCCAGCGCCGTGAGAATCGCCAGGTTCGAGTAGCGCTGCTGCCCGCCATGACAGCGAGTCGGAGGGCCAATGACGTCTTTGCGAAGCTTGCGTCACCCGATGAGTATCACCCGCCCCAGAACATCACCCAACGACGCATCCGATTCGACGCCGCCAATGAAGAGAGTACGTGGCGAACCTACATCGGGGAGGCGTGGACCTTCTACTCATGGGTGAGCGTGAGCCAGATCGCAATGCGCCAGGTGCGCCCGGCAACACAGGTCGACCCGAACTGGGCCTTGCTTTCGGGATCCTCGCTGGAGGCGCTGGGCGTCGAAGTCGCCGCCGCTTACCGTTCCCACATTCACGTCCGGTCGTTCGCCGCGAAGGTCCGTCTCCGCGCGCCGGCGCGCAGTAGCCGGGCCTTCCGTAGGGTCGTAGACGACTTCGCAATTGCCGCTGCGGTGCGATCGTGCTGTCGTTACTCGATCAGATCCGGGGTCGCGGACAGCCGCTCAGTGTCCACGACGGCACCTCGCTGCACGCCGTCGTCACTGGGAAAGGCCCCGTCGCCAGCACGTCGCGCTCGCCATGCCAAAAGGTCAGCGAACCGTCCTCCGGCTCCTCGATGGCGACACGCTGGCCGCGCGACGTCGGTCGGGTCCAGTGGATGGCGCTTCCGAGGTTCCCGTCTGGTCGCTCGATGCCACGCGCGTCTACTTCCGATCGCAGGACCAGGGCGCCTTCGGGCTCTACAGTCGCGCACAGCGCCGATGGCGTCGATCCCGGCGACGGGCGTAAGGAAGGCGCCTGCTCACGTTCTTGAGGCGATTCGGTCGTCTCCTGCTGGACTTCGAAGCGATGGCCGCCTCGACACACAACCTATCCGTCAAAGCGGCCAACTCCAGTCAACGCCTAATCCTTATTCCTATAGACAACGGCGTGTGCACCCGGATGACAAGGAAGGCCGGCGGCACCGTGCCGCGGGATCTAACGATCCCGCGGCAACGAACACACCGAGCTCTACTGCACCGTGACGGCGTTGATGACCACCGGGGTCACCGGCGCGTCCTCGTGGCTGCCCTGCGGGCGCGTCTCGACCCCGGCGATCGCGTCGACGACATCCATGCCTTCCGTCACGCGGCCGAACACGGCGTAGCCGAACTCCTCCGGCGACTCGCCGCGGTGGTCGAGGCCGCGCCGTGCGTTGTCGTTGACGTTGATGAAGAATTGGGACGTGGCGCTGTGGATCGCGTTGGTGCGCGCCATGGCGACGGTCCCACGGGTGTTGCTGATCCCGTTGTCGGCCTCGTTCGTGATGGACTCGCGGGGAAAGGTACCGCTCAGGTCGGCCCGGAAGCCGCCGCCCTGAATCATGAAGTCTTCGATCACCCGGTGGAAGACGGTGTCGGTGTAGAAGCCGGCGTAGGCATACTGCAAGAAGTTCAGGACCGAGAGTGGGGCGCGGTCCTGGAACAGCTCCATCGTGACGTCGCCGTGACTCGTCTGCATGACCACCGTCGGGTTGCCGGCAATCATCCCCCCGGTGGCGAGCCGCATGCGGTAGACCCCGGTGCTCGCTGTCATGTAGAGGGTCTGGCCGTCGTCGCCCCAGGCAACGTTGGCCACGACCTCTCCCGGCATGATCGTCCCCAGGTGCACGCCGTCCCATCCCAGCACCCAGACGCCACCGGGGCCAGTGGCGAAGAGGTTGCCGGCCACATCGACCTTCATGCCGTCGGCGGCCCCGGGCTCCGTCTGATCGTTGACGTCGTAGAAGACGCGGCCGTTCGAGGCGCCGTTCTCGTCGAGGTCGTAGACCATCCAGACCTTCTCGTTCTCGTCGGAGTTGGCGACGTAGAGGAACGATTCGTCGGGCGAGAGCGCGATGCCGTTCGGACGCGTCTGGTCACGGACAAGCACCTCGAGCACACCGTCGGGGTGCAGGCGGTAAACGCCGTTGAAGTCGAGCTCGCGAAGCGGCGACTCCTCCAGTCCCTCGAGGCCGTATGGCGGGTCCGTAAAGTAGAGCGATCCATCGGAGCCGAAGGTGGCGTCGTTCGGGCTGTTGAGGCGGCTGCCCTCGTAGCTGTCGACGAGCACCGTCCGGCCGCCGTCCTCCTCGACCCGCGAGATGCGGCGGTTGCCATGCTCGCTGATGACGAGCCGGCCCTCGCCATCTATCGTCAGCCCATTCGAGGAGATTGACCGGAGCCCTTCGCGGTCACCCTCGAAGACCGGGTCGATGAACGGGCTTGCCCCGTCGGTCTCGGTCCACTGGTGAATGGCGTTGGCTCGCACGTCCGAGAAAAGCAGTCGCGACTCGCCGCGGATCCAGACCGGCCCCTCCGTGAACACGTAGCCCTCGGCCAGTTTCTCGATCGTCGCGCCGGCCGGCACAAGGAAGTCGAACCGCGGATCGAGCCGGAGGATCCGGCCCTCTCCCGCCGCCTCGCCAATCTCCACCTCCTCGGGCACCTCCGGCGCCCCGCCGCAGGCCATCGTCCAGGCCGCGAGCGCGGCCACCATCGTCAGGCTGGTCGGTTTCATCATGTCGTCCTCGATTCGGGTTGGTTGGGCGCACACGGAGGCGCAAGGCGACGATTTCCGACCCTAGGCGCCCGTGACGCGTCAGAATACCGCTATCGGATTGACCGGGGTCCCGGTGCCGTGGGGAATCGGCAGCGGCGAAATGGTCAGCATGAACTCCCAACGGTTGCGTTCGGCCGCCACCGCGGCCAGGTCGTCGAAGTCGGCGCGGTCCATCAGGTGCACGCCGAGCATCGTCAGAGCGAAGTTGTGCAGCGCGAGCCGCGGAAGATCGCCCGCCGGCTGAGGCATATCGCCCGGCGTCTCCATCACACTGCGCCGGTTCCCCTTCGTCATGCGATACCTCCTCCCCTGCCGGATCCGACGACTGGAAAGCTTGGAGCAGCCCCGATCGTCGAGCCAGGCATTGTCAACTTCAGCCACACGGTTGGCAGAGTAGACGGATGAAGAGCGAGCTGTCCAGCTATCGCGGCTATCGGTTTCCGTCCGCGAGAACCGCCCACGCCGTTTGGCTCCATTTCCGATTCGGCCAGGGCTTTTGAGACGTCGAAGACCTGCATCGCATCAGGGTGCTTGCGCCGGTCACTGTTGATCGGCCGTCAGGAAGTGCCGAGACAGTGGGACGACGCGGTCGGCTGGAGGGGGCGTGGCCCCGGCCACGACGGGTGGATGGCGGGCAGGCCTGGGCTCGGGCACGTCGGTCGGCAAACCGACGTGGGTGAGGATGCGGTGGATGACGCGCAGGTCATCGATGAGGGCGATGACACGGAGGCGTCCCCCGCACCGTGAGCGCACCAGCACGTCGAACCTGAAAGCGCGGCGCATGAGGTCGGCCCAGCGGGGCGCCGCCGGTAATCTCTCCGAGGAGGTCGATCGCACCGCGCGTTGTCGTGAGCGTAAAGTTCAGGCCGCGCGCGACAGTGACGACATCAAGGGCAAACGGTAGGCCGGGTGGAGCACCTCGCAGCGAGGGCTCCAATGGGGCAAGCGCGGCGACAACTCGCTCGATGTTCTCGTCGCTGCGTCCGTAGACGACATCGACGTCCTGGGTTGATCGAGCCGAACCGTGCGCTCGCGCGGCCAGACCGCCCACCAATATGAACTCGACCTCCCTACCTACCAGCGCCCCCAGCAGCCCCTCAAAGTCGGTCATCCAAACGCCTTCCGACCGGCCGCACGTAACTCGTCAGCGAACCTCTCGAGCTCGACAAGCTCTCTCACCCGCTGGTCCGGCGTTTTGCGAAGCTGCTCCCGTAGGAGTCCACGATCAACGTCGCGCTTGTAGAGATCGATGACGCGGTCCATTGACGACTCCGACGATTGACGCTCAGGGGGACCTTCCATAGGACGAGCTTACCCAAAAGCCGCCCGGGCGGTGTTTGCCGTTGTTGCAGCGCTCCGAACTAACTCGAAAAGGGACCCAACCGGAGATCGCTCATTGACCGGTCGCATAGAAGTGGCGTTGGTGTAAGGACCGTCGTTCGAACGGACCGCAGGGCGTGTGATCAATTTATTCGAACGTGTTGTCACCCAGTGGTTTCGGGATGTCGGCACGGTCTTGGATCGACCCATCGATGCCGGGATACTGACGCGCGTCCTTGAACGCGGCACAGTATCGGGAGCGGAGATGGACTGGAAGACGATGTTGGCGTATGTCACGGGCTCGATCGACGAGGAGCTCCTCCGATGCAACGAGTACCTTGTCGCGGAGAACCGCATCCTGCGGACGCACATTCAGGGCCGAGTGAACCTGACCGACGGCGAACGTCGGACCTTGGCGCAGATCGGCAAGCGGCTCTGGCGCAAGGCGCTCGCCGAGGTCGCGAGCATCGTGCAGCCCGAGACGATCTTGGCCTGGCACCGACGACTGGTGGCCAAGAAGTTCGATGGCTCGACGAAGCGACGCTACCCGAGTTGGCCTCGGGTTGATGGCGCGGTTGAGGCGCTGATCCTCCAGTTCGCGACCGAGAACCGTGACTGGGGCTATGACCGCATCGTCGGCGCGCTCGCCAACCTCGGGCATGAGGTGAGTGACCAGACCGTCGGCAACATCCTGAAACGTCACGGCATCTCGCCAGCGCCGGAGCAGAAGAAGACTACGACCTGGAAGGGTTTCATGCGCTCCCACCGAGCGGTGCTCGCCGCGACGGATTTCTTCACCACCGAAGTGTGGACGGTGCACGGCCTCGTGACGTACTACGTCTTGTTCGTGATGCACGTGGGCACCCGCCGCGTCCACATCGCAGGCCTGACTCCCTTCCCGAGTGAGCGCTGGATGACGCAAGTCGCCCGGAACCTCACCATGGCGGACATCGGCTTCTTGGTCGACCATCGCTATCTGATTCACGACCGCGACGGCAGATACTGTCCCGCGTGCGACGCCACCCTCAAGGATGGTGGCGTGACGCCGGTGCGGTTGCCACCGCGCAGCCCGAATCTGAATCCGCACGCGGAGCGATGGGTACGGTCCGTGAAAGATGAGTGCCTGTCGAAACTGATCCTCTTCGGCGAGCCGGCCCTTCGGACCACGTTGCGCGCATATCTCGACCATTTCCACGGTGAACGCAATCACCAAGGCAAGGACAATCTCTTGCTCTTTCCAACCGAGGAGATTCAGGCGGAGGGGGTGGTCCGGTGCCGCGAACGCCTTGGTGGACTACTCAAGTTCTACCACCGGGCGGCCGCATGAGTTTTTTGACCCCGCGGGGATGGAAGGCACCGTTGAAGAGGCCGAACTTTTCCTGGAATTCAACAAAGGCCTCCCGATGTTTGCCCTCGGTGCAACCGGTTCCGGGGCTCGTGAACTGCTGGAAGGCGCCGAACGCTGCTACGGCGAGAAGGCCGACCGGACAACGCTGCAGCGGGCCGGTTCCTACCCGATGGTCTTTCGGCGAATCTTCGGAGACCTGGCGGCCTCGCCGCCATCTGAGTAGCTATTTCGTCGCTGTCGAAGCGCTGATGATCGCGAATCGGACAGCCGCGAACGTCAGGCCGGTCCAGACCGCTAGTCCAAGCGAGACAACAAGGCCCAGAAAGATTGGCGGATTAAGCCACCAATCTAAAGTGCTGACCAGGCGCGCAGCTGGGGTGCCCCGGCCCGCCAGCGAATCGATCTGCGTCTGGAGACTGGCGACCTGAAGCGTCATATCCGATAGGGTGGTCCGAAGCGACACTGCGGACTGCAGTTCTGGCCGCATCGACACGACGTCGGATAGGTTTTCCCGGAGCAACTCCAGCTCGCTGACAATCATTGTTCGCAAGCCCAACGCTTCGTTTATCGGCTCATAAAGTCGCGCCACATCCTCAAGCGGAGCCTTGAGATGGAGTAGATCTGCCATGGGTTCCTTCAACTCGCCGGTCGCCTCCAGGCCCGCCTTGAGACCTGCAACCTCGCGAAGCTGCGGGTCGAGAGCCGCTACATCTTTGAGGGGGTATTGCAGTTCGGTCGCGCTTTCCAGCGATGTGGCTAACGTCTCGACTTTCTTGAGAAAGGGTTGAACCGCTCTTAGAGTCCTCGTAGCTTCGCTCACGGCTCGCTCAGCCAGGTCGATTCGCTCGACGGCTCCTTCGACCACTCTTGCGTTGCTTCGGATCGACTCATTGAGCGCGCATCCTCCAGCACTCGCGACTCCTGCACCTAGAACGACAAGGAAGGCAAACCTGTCCATATTCTCCTCCCGGATCTGCTTTGTGTCGGACGTGCTTCACAGTCTTCAAGGGAGCCCGACTGGGCTTGACCCAGTTTCGTAGACGGCCTAATTAAGCTGCCGTCGCGATCATCTTCGGATTCCGGTGAAGTTGAACGCCGATTCCGGGCATTGTGAACACGGATTCCGACGAAGATGAACGCTCGTCGGAGCGACGCGACGGATATCGGTCAGTTTCGGGTCATCTTAGCGTGCCTCCGGCTTCCTAGGACGATAGTCAGCATTAGAAGGGTCGGCGTGTCGAGGTCAACGGTCAGCAGCGTGCGTCGCACGGCCGATGACCGGGTCCGAGGGCGCCGAGGGCGCGCCCTCGGACACAGCAGCTGCCGAGCCGTCGATACTTGCGAGCCGTCGTTTCGTCCATGCCCGCTTTCGCCGCCGCCGTGGCCGGCGTGCTCTCCCGATTCACCAACATCAGCAATCTCCTCACTTGACGGTCCGTGACCACGCCGAACTCCTTTCGTCATAGGAGTTTGCGCTCTGGGTCACCCGTCGGACACACCGGGAGTTTTAATTGTCGGTAGGTCGGAGTTCTGAGTGTCGCTGATCAAAGGAGCGGCTGCACCATATCAACGGCGGTGCACTAGCCGCACTTGAAGACGGCGCGACCACCTGACGGACATTCCGCGCGTGGCCGCTAGTATCTGTGTGTTGCTACCGCTTGACGCGGATCCGCTGATCCCTTAAAAATATTGAGGGAGGAAGCCAAATGGCGTTTCGCGTAAAAGGCGAGCTAGTGGAAAGCTGTAGTTGCAACATGCTGTGCCCCTGTTGGTACGGCGTGAAGGAGCTGATGGTCATGGACCAGGGTTGGTGCGCGACACCGCTCCTGGCGCGCATCGAGGAGGGCAATTCGGACGGCGTCGATATCAGTGGGCAGAACGTGGTGTTCGGCATGTTCTTTCCGGGTCCAACATTGTTCGATGCTAAGGGCACCGGGCGCATCTACGTGGATGACCGCACGACCGACGAGCAGGAACGTGAGCTCGAGAAGATCTTCCAAGCCAAAGAAGGCGGTCCCATGGAATTGGCCGCATCGTTGATCACAACCTGGCTGCCGACCAAGCGAGCGCGGATCGACGTCAGGGATCACAACGGCGACGTTCACGCGACCGTGGCCGGCGTGGGCGAGATTTTCTCCAAGCGCTTGGTGAACGAGCAAGGCGACCGCGTGACCATGCAGAACGCGGCTTTCGCCATTGCGTTCAGCCTTGAGAATAAGACCGCCGAGCTTGCGCCGTCAGCGTCCAAATGGAACGACGCGGACATGCCTCGGGCATGGGAGACGAAGTCCGGGGCGGCCGGCAAGATCGACTGGGACATCCGCTGACGAGCCCTTCTGAATACACCGAGGTCCTTGCGCGAAACCGCGCGCTTACTATCGTCGCGATGGTCGGCCTCATGGTGGTCGCATGGGCATACACCGCGTACCTCGCCGTCGACGTACGCTCCGCGAGTATGCGATCAATGGTGGCGGCGGCCGGGGCGCCGGCTTCGATGGCGTGGCGGCCTAGTGATGTCACGTTCATGCTCGTGATGTGGAGCGTGATGATGGTCGCGATGATGTTGCCGTCTGCCACGCCGATGATTCTGCTATTCGAGCGTGTGGGGCGGCGGCGCGAGGCCGAGGGCCGGCCGAGGACGTCGGTCGCTGTATTCGTGGCTGGCTACATCGTCGCATGGCTGGGCTTTTCTGCCGTGGCGACATTCGCGAACTGGGGGTTGCACCAAGCGGGCTTGCTGACGACCATGATGGGCCGAACGACGCCGATGGTCGCCGGTTTCGTGCTGATTGCCGCCGGAGTTTTTCAATGGACGCCGCTGAAAGAGGCCTGCTTGACGCACTGCCGGTCTCCGCTGGCGTTTCTCACCATGCACTGGCGTGAAGGCGCCGGCGGGGCCCTTCGCATGGGGCTCCACCATGGGCTGTACTGCGTTGGTTGCTGCTGGTTGTTGATGGCGTTACTGTTCGTGCTCGGGGTGATGAACCTGGCGTGGATTGCGGCACTGACGGTGGTCGTACTGTTGGAAAAGCTATCCCCGGGCGGCGAGTGGTGGAGTCGCGTCTCTGGCGCTAGTTTGGTCCTGTGGGGACTTGCGGTGGGCACTGGCCTCTGACAGCGCGATGCCCTCGACTAGCCGCACTTGAAGACGGCGCGGCCACCTGACGGACATTCCGCGCGTGGCCGCGCAATCCCTGCCACGAAGTAAAACCCGAGAGCTTTTCCTCGGCGGTCAGTGCAGTCGACCGACTACGGGCGAATCTCGTACAGCTTGTTGAAGGGATTCTCAGAGGCCAGGCGCACGCTTGAAAAGCCTGCGTCGGCTGACAGCTCCCTCACCTTGGCTTCGTGGAATCCGAGGGTGCCAAGACCAGCACCGTCGTGCGCGAGCGAAGTCGTCATGCAATACCCAATGCTGAATCCGTGGAACATCGCGCCCAGCGGTCCGGCGTTATCTTCCAAGTTTTCTGAGCAGTTGATGTCGAGACAGATGTAGACGCCGTCGTCGTGCAGCCCACGTCGTATGCTTCTGAGCAGCCTCTGCCGGATCAGGTTCTTTGCCGCCGGAAATCTGATTCTTGACAAACGGTCCTGATAAAGCGCGATTCGGCCTGTAAAACCGGGCCTCTGTACCGTTCGTACCAAAGCCGGACAAATGGTCCGTTCAACGGGCGGTGCGCTCACGCCAAGGCGATGTGTCCAAGCGTCCGCGATTGTTGGGCCGTTGCATCGTAGGCGATCCGAGGCGACGGCTACGGGACGTTCGCGAGGCAACGATCCAGGTCGAGGATGCCTCGGCCGAGACGCCATCGGAACCCACCGACATGCGGGCGGCACACGAGAGGCGTCTACCGGTGAGCGCACTGGTGTTCGCATCCGTGGCCCGCGCGACGGCGGCGCGGCCCGCCTACGTGGCCGCTGTGACGCAGTTGGCCGAGTGCCTGATGCGGGCGGGGTCCGCGAATGACACGCTACGTCGGCATGGGCCGATTGCGGAATTGCTGGGGTCGAGCGTGCCGGCCTGGCCAGAGCTCGATGCGCGACTCGACGGCTGGTTGGACGCCGCGCGGGCGTCGGGCGTCAAGGTCTAAAAGCGACGACGTCCTCTTGTCGATCCCCATCTCGGCAAGCGTCGGTGGCATGTTAGATGGCACCGCCCTGGTACCATCTAACCTCGAACGGCGACCACCGCTATCAGACCCCTTCGCCTTCGGCTGCTCCGCGAGCAGCTTTCCGAGCCCGGCCAGCGCGTCGATCTTGACCGCGTGCGCGTACCCGAGAACGTCCTCGCCGAGTCGCGGGCGCGGCGCGGTCGTGCCCCGACTCCCCCGCCGGGGCACGACGACCGGCTCAATTACTTGGCTTTATCCACCACCGCACCGATAAGAGCGCCAATACCAACGCCAATACCAGCGCCGATGGCTCCAAAGTAGCCTACACAGGGGAGACACCCCCCCCCACCCTCATTCCTAGAGTGTGCTGACCCTCCCACCACCCCCAGGGAAACAAAACCGCCGATGGCACCGATAATGGCGCCGTTTCGGGTGCCATTCCAGATGGAGTCTGGTTTTGCGGTCGCCCCGCGGTCCTGCTCAGCCCTCGAAGCGACCTGCCGGCTGATGCGCGCCGAATCCAGAATCGAGCCGGTGGGGCCTGGTGTCACCCCTCGAAGCAACGCCCCCACGACGCGGGGTTCCCCCGGCACAAGGTCCGCCGCCTCGTCATCGGCGGCGAACATCGGGCGTGCCACGGCCGTCAGCGCCAAGGTGGTCATCAGCGTGATGGCGAACATTCGCCGAGAAATTAAGTAGGTAGCCATTCCCATCGCCTTCTGTGGTTGAGCAAGGTTGTTTAGCATTTCCACACTCCCTTCACTCTAGCAATGCGAAATCGGGGCCCTAATCGGCTCACGGAGTTCTTCTCGTTGTCAACGCCGACCCCAGGGACGCCCAAATGGGCGTCCGAATCGGCAACCGGGTCAACCGACGCGGGCGTGAGCGATCCTGTCTGTCCTAGGCCTTACCGGATCATTTAGAAGCACTGCACCCGACCATCGCGCACCACGCAGCGAAGGTCTCCGCCGGTCTGCGGTATGTCGACGCGGGTGATCATGGGAATCGTGCCATACAGGGTAAGGTCGCAGTGACCAGGCGGTGTCTCGAATTGGACCACGGTATCCGCACCGCTCAACGCTTTGACCACACGATGGTCGTTGCAGGTGAGAGCAATTTCCGAAAACGCGCGATCGCTATCCAGCCGAATCTTGGTGACGACCGGCGTGGTCCCGTTGGTCGGCGCGGTGGCGAAGTCGCACCATTTGCGAATGAGCGCAGAGACGTACGCCATCTCGCCGTCATCTTCGAGGCCAGAGAGAGTGTCGCGGTAGGTGTCGAACGCGTTACCGCATGCATTGCCGCCCATCGCGCGAGCGTAGAGGACGTCCGTCCAGGCAATCAAGGCACGCGCCTTCCGGCTGTTGTAGGGATTGGCATCCAGCGCGCGACCGATCGTGGTCTGGTAGGCCTGAACGCGACGTTGGCCCGTCCGGGGATCATCCCAGGATAGGTCGAGGGAGATCGTTTCTCCGCGTTGGAGCTGTTCGTCCTTGACCGCGAGGTCCTGCAGGAAGACCTGGGAGTTGCCGGCCTGGAAATTCACCGCCTGGATATCATCAGCGTTGGTGGAGGATTCTTCACCGTAGAACCGAGTCATGCCAAGCGAGGGTGGTAGGTCGAGGGCAAAGCGAACGTCCAAGGCGATGGTCTGTACCAGCGCGGCGAAGCCTGTACCGAACAGGCGATCGACGACTCGCTCGCTACCCAGAAAGACATAGGCACCCTTACCTTTCTCGGTGAGCATGTTGAGGACGTCGTCGCGAAATTCGTGTCCGACCCCGACCCCGGTGAGCCGAATGCCTTGTTGCTCCAGGGCGTTGCCGACCTCGGTGACGGTATGTGGATTAACGTTTCCCGTGTTGAGGATGGCGTCCGTGAAGGCGATGACTCGGCGAGAGCGCGCGGCGTCTTCGTTATGGCTCTTGGCGATGCGGTACGCCTCACGCAGTCCCAGATCAAGGTCCGTGCTTCCACGGGGTTGCATGCGCTCGATCGTACGATCGAGGATGTCGGAGTCGTCCCGCCCGACGACAAAGTTCTCCAGCGGCGCACACGCCAGGTCATCGAAGAGGACGAGGTCGATGCGATCTCCGGGGACCAGTTGTCGGGTCATCCGGTGTAACGCACGTTTGGTGTAGTCCATTTGACCGTCAGCGCGCATGGACCCCGATCGATCGACGAGGATCGTGAGGTCGAGGGAAGGACGGGTCGGCGTGGCCCCTTGTATGGCCAGTGCGAGAGACACGTGTCCCTCGGCGGTTGATTCGGCGCTAGCGCTCACGGCGAACAGGTCTTCGCCCATGGGCTGGACAGTGTCGAATGTGAAGTAGTTGAGTAACTCGTGAGGACGGATCTGATCGAGCGAGAAGGGGGCCTCCCGGTCGAGGGCGTACAAGAGCCGTTGGGCGCTGGCGAGGCTCATGGAGTCGTCGTTGGAGAGGTGAATAATGCCTCCCCAGTCGATGACGGGATCCGCGGTGGGTTGTCCAGGCGGAAGAGAGGTCGTGCCGTTGCGCCGTTCGCCGAAGGTGCCAACCTCGCTAATCGTGGCGTTGTTTTGGTCGGCAGTCCCTGCCGAAGGTGCCTGGCGCGGTGGAACCGGTGAAGGGGCTGGAGCTGGCGGTGGCGGTGGCGGGGGAGGCGGCGGGGGGGCAGCCGGCGGCGGGGGTGAAGGGGATGGAGCTGGCGGAGGGAAGGCAGCCGGCGGCGGGGGTGGGATTGGCTGCGACAAAGCACCGCTGGTGTTGACGTAGCACTGGTCGTTCCGTTCGAGCATGGGTGGAAGCCCGGTCTTGGGAGGCTGGGCAGGAACGTTGCGGGTGACAGCGATGGCACTCAGGGCCATGGTGAGCGTCAGGACAGTTCGATGGTAGTGGTGCATCGGATACCTCCGGTTGCTTTTGACTTTGGGCTTGAAACCCCGCTGGCCTCGGGTACGGGCCTCGTATCAGTGTGCGCGGCCATTTCCTAGTCCAACTGCGCGTCCGTCAGTGCTGCTGTGTCGTCCGGCTGGCGGCGGGGGCACCGAGCCAATTCTCTCCCCCGCACTCTTCATTGCACGGCGACGCTCCACGTCGCCACGTTGACCAACATACCTGCGAATCGCGTGCCAGCCACGGATCGCCAAGACCGTGGCCCTGGACGGCGAGCAGTGTCCCAGGCCGAGGACAGCGTGTCCTGCTCACGTCGATTCCAGAGACCGCGCCTGATTGTCGGACGGATTAGGCCTGTTCCAGGTTAACCTAACTGCGGTTATTCGACTCAGTCCTCGGCGGACCGTGGTCTGCCCGCGACCAGAGAGCGGCACCGCCGCTGGACGAAGTGGGGTCCGAGGCGGCCGGCCCTGGAGGATGATGAGCAGGAGCGGGTGCTCTTCCTGCGCGGGCCGGACGGGATCCCCAGCGCGATCCGGCACTGCGACAACATCCCCTACGCCCGGATGAGCTGGGGACACCTCCGGGCCACGACCGAGGCGTCGGTGTTCACAGTGGCGCTGATCGCGTGGCTGCTGATCTGCCTGCTGGTGTTCGCGCTCGCGCTCGCGTAAGGGCGCCGGAGAGAGGCGCCGCTGGGGCGAAGTCCCCTTTCAGTAAGCAACGAGGACCGCCGCGACAGCGACCCGCGCGGCGGAGAGGTGTCAGCCTCTCCGAGCGGCGGAACCCGCGCGTTTTTTGGCGCTCTTCCGCGCTCACTGTGTATGCTGAAAGCGACACGCAGCACTCACGTCGGGATCTCAAATGTCACAGGATGTACTGATCGCGTTCCTCGCGATCTTCGGCTTCGCGGTTGTTTTTCCGCTTCTGTGGATATTCATCGGTCTGCTGCTGGGGCTCGTGGGCGGCTGGCGCGGCCTCTCGAAGCGCTTCCCGACCGAGGCGCCCGCGCCGGCGCGGATGCAGACCGGGGTCAGCGGCCGCATGGGGTGGGTCAACTACAACCACGTCCTGAAGGTGGGGATCGAACCCGACGCGCTCTACCTGTCGGTGAACGTGCTCTTCCGCGTCGCTTCGGATCCCCTGGGACCAGGTGCGCAGCGCCGGGCGCGCCTTCTCGCTCTTCAGGCCCTACGCCGCGCTGCGCCTGGGGCCGCGCCGGGTGCGCCTGGTAGTGCCGGTGAGCGCGCTGGCGGGTTGCCCGCTGTCGATTGAGTAGAGGGTCTATAGGACGGACTAGGCGGGTTCGTAGGTCAACAGAATACCTGTTATTGGACTCAATCCTCAACGAGCCACACGGCGAGTTTCGAGTTAGGAGCGGTGGCCGACCGCTACGCCGACCTGTACCGCGAGCTACGCGAGGGACGCGCATGACAGAAGACGGCAAAGACGCTCTGCTGCACCGCGCTTCGCGTTCGATGTTCTGGAACGCGACGATCCTGCCCGTCATCACGATCTTCAATCTCGCCGCCGCGATCATGATCCGGCGATACTTCGGCCTCGAGATTTCGGGACGCTACGACGTCGTCATCGCGCTGGTGAACTCCTGCATGATGTATCCGGACCTGGGCCTGACGGTCACGGTGTCTCAGTTCGCGCCAGGCCTGGAGTCGAGGTACGGGCGGACTGCAGTAACGGCGTTCCTACGCCGTATAGGCGCGCTTCGCATGGCGCTGCTGCTCGTCGTTCTAGTGCCGACGAACATCTTCGCCGAGGTGCTGTCCGCGCGCCTGCACCTGGGCGAAGCCGGCGTCTGGCTGATCCACCTGGCGACACTGCTGACGGCAGTACGCGCGGCCAACGATCTGGTCACGAAGTCACTCCAGGCGCTGTTGCGACATCTTTGGGCAAATCTCCTGCAGCTCCTTCAGGCCGTCGCCGTCACCGCAGTCGTAGTCGCTGCGTTCGCGGCGGGTCGCCCGCTCGAGACGGTCGTGAGCGGCCTGGTGATCGTTGGCGGCGCCGTGCTCGCCGTCGGGCTGAGTCGAGTGTGGGCCGCGACGCGGGCCATCCCCGAGCGTGAGCCAGCACCGAGCGCCGGCTTTGCTCCGGCTGTCCCTCGTGGTCGCTTCGTGAAGTTCGGCCTCTTCATGTACGTGTACGGCTGGCTCAACTACTTCGCGACTCCGGCTTTTGCCAGCCCCGTGATCGCGCTCGTCGCCGGGAGCGCGGCTCCGGTGGCGCTCTTCAACGTCGGGTTCCGCCTGCCGCAGATGGCCGTGGTTCTCGTGCTCGCGGGTTTTCAGGGGCTGTACCGTCCGCTGTTCGCACGCCTGACAGACGACGATGCGCCGGCCAAGATTCGCGCCGCGTTCGCTGAAATCAGCAAGGTGCAAGCGGTGATCCTGCTTCCTGCTGGCGCCGGCCTCTACGTGCTCGCGGCCGACTACATCCCACTCATGTTTGGCGTCGAGTTCGCCGCTGCGGTTCCCGTCGCCCGCGCGCTGTGCGTACTGCTCGTGGCCGAGTCGCTGTTCAACCTGGGGACCATTCTGCTCTCGGTCGATCATCAGTACCGCGAAGTGGCGCTCGCCCAGGCCTGGCGCCTGGCCGGTGTCCCGGTGTTCGTCTATGCCGCGGCGCATTCCGACGTGGTTGCGGCGGCGACCGTGTTTGGAGTGGCCCGCTTTCTGTCGGCGATCACCGGATACGCCCTCGCGCGACGCCGCTATCAGGTTCGATTTCCCTTCGCGTTCGCTCTGCGCGCGGCGCTACCGAGCGTCGCGATGATCGTGGTGGTAGCGCTCGGTCGTATCGTCTTGCCGACCTCGTGGCCGCAGGCGATTGGCCTGACGCTGCTCGGCATCGTGGTGGTAGCTGTCGGAACGCGGGCGTTCCGCGTGCTGGGCGAGCACGAGCTGGCTTTGATCCAACGCGCCGGGCTGCCAGGCGGCGCCCACATCATCCGTTGGCTGCGATGAAGATCGCGATGGACATGCCCGGCCTGGGTTCTGTCAAGTTGACGAGGCCGGCGCGTTTTCCCCCTGGGAGACCGAGCGTCCGCGCTCGGTCAGTAGGCGCACGTCACCTGACCCTGACGAACACCTCGTCCAGATACCACGTGTCGCCCATCCGGCCTCGGCGGCGCCGTAACCGCCGTGCGTAATCGAGCCCGAACGTCAGACACCACTGCCGAATCGCCTCGTACGTCACCGTGATACCCCGTTCGGCGAGGAGTTCCTCCACCTCTCGGAAGCTGAGGCCGAACCGGTGGTACAGCCAGACGGCGTGACTGATGATTCCAGGAGGAAATCGGTATCCGCGATAGCTGGGCGGCAGGCTCGTTATCCGCCTACTCTGCCACCTGCGGGCTCAACTTGACAGAGCCCGTCCTACGGTCTCAAGAGGGAGGCGGAGCAGATCGCGCTGCGCAGCCGTCGCTTCAAGCCGACTCAGCTCTCGGGACCGCTCCAATCGGCGCAACACGTTCGTCGCCTCAACGAGGACCAAGTGCGGAGCGCAGAAATTCCCCTTCGCGATAACCTCCTCCGCCCACACTCCCCTCTTGCCAGCGTCGGTCGTTACGGCGACGAGCACCGAGGCATCGACGACCGCGCTCATCGCCGAGCGGCGTCTCGGTGAGACAAAATTTCCCGCGCAGGGACCCGGCGGCCAGCGACGACCTTGCGCTCGCGAACGGAATCGAGCCAAGCGTCCAAGGAGGGTCGCGAGGTCAGCCGTTCGAGTTCCTGACGGAGATACTCCTGCATCGATTTTCGCTGCCGAGCCGCCCGCGACGCGAGTTCGTCGCGGACGTCGTCCGGTACGTCCCGAATCGTAATCTGCACGCTCACAATATCGATGTGACGCCATTGACTGCATTATGCCGCATCACGAGACGATTCGAGTTGTGAGCTGAGGCTCCGTTCGCCGACGAATCCGATTTAGACGCCAGACAACAGCGGGAGATGGCCGGTGCTGTCGCCGAACGTCTCGACGTTCACCCCAAACTTGTCCAAAAGACTCACGGACAGGTTCGCCAAGGGCGTGCCCTTCGGATAGACGAGATGACGGTTCCCGGTGAGCCCGTTTTCCGGTCCGCCGATGACCACGACCGGCACGCTGTAGTTGTTGTGCGTGTTGCCGTCGCTCATCCCCTTGCCGTAGAGGACGACCGTGCTATCAAGCAACGTGCCGTCGCCGTCGGGGATCGACTGAAGCCTATTCACGTAATACGCCAAGGTCTCGACGTGATAGGTGTTGAGTTTCGAGAAGTCCTTCATCTTTTCCGGATTGTTCCCGTGATGCGACATCGAGTGATGCGCCTCGGGGAGTCCAATCTCGTTGTAGGACCGGTTGATGTTTTCTCGGGCCATCATGAACGAGGTCACACGCGTGATGTCGGCCTGGAATGCGAGCACCTGCAAATCGAACATGAGCTCGGCATATACCCGAAACGTCTCCGGCTGACCAACGGGACGATCAGGGACCTCGAAGTTGCTGTTGTTCGATTCGGCCCTCACGATACGGTCTTCGACATCGCGAATCGCGTCGAGATACTCCCCAAGCTTGGCGCGGTCGCGACCACCCAGCTTGCGCGAGAGCCTGGAGATCTCTCGGGTCAGGCCGTCGAGAATGCTGCGATCCTCCCTCACCCGAACCTGACGCTCTTCGGCGGTATCGCCACTCCCGAAGAGACGCTCGAACACGAAGCGCGGATTGGTTTCGGCCGGCAGCGGCATGGTTGGCGTCTTCCACGACATCGAGTTCATGTATGCGCAGGCATAGCCATGGTCGCAGGCACCTACGACGTCGTTGCGGTCCACGGCCACTTCCAGCGACGGGAGCTTCGAGTCTCGACAAATGCGCTCGGCGATCACCTGATCGAGCGTCGTCCCCGCCCGCACGTCCGCGCCTTCGGTCTGTTTTGGATGCACGGCGCCCATGAACGCCGGTGCCGCCCGTGGATGCTGACCACCAGAGTCGCCCTGGTCGGTCGCCGGAAAGTTGTCAAGCCCGGTAAAAACAAGCGTGCGTTTCCGAAACGGCTCGAGAGGCTTGAGCGTCGGAGAGAACTCAAAACCGATGCCTTCGGTGGGCGGCGTCCAATCGAACATGTTGGCGCCGTTCCCGACATAAATCGCGGCAAACCGCGGAACCCCGCGAGCCTTGGCCGACATGGCGGGCACCATCGCATCCAGAAGCGGCAATGCCAGGGTCGCCCCCATACCGCGAATGAACGTTCGCCGGGGTAGTGCTTTCTTCGTGATCACCATTGAACAGCCTCTCACTCTCAAAAGACCCGCGGTCAGTCTGCCGACTCCAACGCCATCCTCATCTGAAATGGCGCGCTGGCGACGATACCTTGGATCAGACTGGAAAAACGGTAGTT